>CEQP01030731.1_pt1 | contig 11926 bp, 9 predicted proteins | sample 356291 | NCBI WGS metagenome assembly CEQP01 (sample SAMEA2621221, study PRJEB7988) | marine metagenome | isolation source: saline water (ENVO:00002010), including | reverse complement strand
TTCCATGATTTTATTTTACTAAATCCTGCTCTTCTTAGAGGCATTGAAACTGCAAAGCCTTCAGGAAAATTCTGAATACCTATTCCAATACCTAATGCTACTGCTGAGCCTAAACTAAATACAGAAGAAAATTCTGGTGAAGCTAATGCTCCAAAGGCTACACCTACTGCTAATCCCTCAGGGATATTATGAATTGCTATTGCCAATACTAATAGCGAAGTTTTCTTTAAATCGGTCTTTGGACCTTCTGCTTCCTCAATTTTCCCAAAAATATGAAGGTGAGGTATAGATTTATCTAGAAAAAACATAAATGCAGCACCAAGAAAAAAACCAATTGCAGGAGGAAGAAAAGAAGGTAAATTAGATTTACCTAATTCATTTTGAATTTCAACTGCATCTATTGCAGGAGATAATAAAGACCAAAAGCTTGCTGCAATCATAACTCCACCTGTAAAACCTAATGCTGCATCTAAAAATTTTCTATTTGTAGATTTAAACATAAATACTAGTGCAGCACCAATTGCAGTTAATATCCAAGTAAACAATCCTGCATATAAAGCTTGAATAATTGGTGAGGATTGAGCTCCAAAAAAATTAATAACACTATCCATTTTATATTTTTGTAATTTTTATATTATTAGAAATGTCTTTAGATATTATAACTGACTTTTTATCTATTAGAATCTCAACAGAATTATCATAATCAATTTTATCTATTAAAGTAATTTCAGATCCAATTTCTATTTTTAGTTTTTTAAGAAGATTAAAAAATTCTTCATCTTCATTAATTATTCTAGAAACAATACCTTTCTCATTAATTTTAAGATCTGATATGGAAATTTTATCAACAAAGTCAATTTCACCTAATTTATTAGGTATAGGATCTCCATGTGGATCTATTTTGGGGTATTTTAGAAACTTATCTAAATTATCAATTAGCATTTCAGAAGAAACATGTTCTAATTCTTCGGCAATTTCATGAATTTCATCCCAATTAAACTTTAGTTTATCATGAAGAAATACTTCCCATAATCTGTGTCTTCTAATTATTTGTAATGCGATTTTTATTCCAGATTTAGAAATAGTACTTCCTTTGTATTTTTCATGATATATTAAATTCTTTTTTGAAAGTTTTTTTATCATATCAGTAACTGAAGCTGGCTCAATATTTAATATCTTTGAAATGGAATTAGTTGATACCTGTTTATTGCCAAATTCTGAAAGATTGAAAATTGATTTTAAATAATTTTCTTCTGATTTTGATAGTTTAATATTAGACATATCAAATATTGTTTTTAGGTTTGCCTAAAATATATAATATTTTAATATGAAAAAATTTATTTTAGCTTTTTTATTATTTTCATGTGCTTCTGAAGAATCTAGATTAGCAGATTCTTATTATCAAAATAAAAATTATAGAAAAGCCATTGAATATTATTCTGAAAGTTTAAAATTAAAACCAAATGATACACAATCTTTATACAGAAGAGGTAGATCATATGAAGAAATAAGTGAATATAAAAAAGCATTATCTGATTATAATAAAGTTTTAAGTATTGATAAGGATAATGTAAATGCAATATTAAGTTTAGCAATAAATAGTATTAGAGAAAAAAAATATCTTGATGCGGAATTATATTCAAAAAAGGCTATAAAAATTAATCCTGATTTACATAATGCCTATTACTTATTAGGAAGGTCTCAACAATATCAAGGTTTATTTCCTGAAGCTGTTAAGTCATTTAAAACATCTGTATCTCTTAACTCTGACTTTTCTGAGTCATATTATTACCTAGGACTAGTTTATTTAAAATTAAAAAATGATCAAAATGCATGTAAAAACTTTTCAATTGCCTCGTCGTTAAATAATTTAGAGGCAAAAAAAATAGAAAAAAAATATTGCTACTAAATGAAATTTTTAATTTTTTTTTACATACTTAATTCTAATAATATGGATTTAAAAACTGCAACATTTGGATCTGGTTGTTTTTGGTGTACTGAAGCTATTTTTGAATTAGTAGAAGGCGTAAGTGATGTGGTTTCTGGCTATGCTGCTGGAGATACCAAAAATCCAACATATAAAGAAGTTACATCTGGAACAACTAACCATGCTGAAGTCGTAAGTATAACATATGATCCATCTATTGTTTCTTACTTAGAACTATTAGAAATATTTTGGAGAACTCATGACCCAACTACTCTTAATAGACAAGGTGCTGATGTAGGAACTCAATATCGTTCTATTATTCTTTATCATGATTCTGAACAGAAAAGATTATCAGAAGAAATTCTTAAAAAACTTGATGAATCAGGTGCTTGGAATAGTCCTATTGTTACAAAAATTGAAAAACTAGAAAATTTTTATCCTGCAGAACAATATCACCAAAATTATTATGAATTAAATCCTAATAACTCATATTGTTCTTATGTTATATCACCCAAAATAGACAAGTTCAAAAAAGCTTTTTCTGATATTTTAAAAAATTAAAAAAATTACCCTATAATTTTTACAATTTTCTTAAAATTATATATTAAAATATAATACAATTTATGAGAAGTGTATTTTTTAATATTCTACCTAAATTTTCTTTAACAACATTCAATTTCACACAAATAATTTTTATAATTTCGGATATATTTTAAATAAATATTAAAAATAATATGTCAAATAAATCGAAATTAGAATATATATGGTTGGATGGATTTCAGCCAACACAATCATTAAGAAGTAAAACTAGAATAGAAAGAGATTTTTCTGGTAAAGTTGAAGACTGTCCAATGTGGTCTTTTGATGGTAGTTCAACTCAACAAGCTGAGGGAAATGATTCAGATTGTTTACTTAAGCCAGTAGCTATTTTTCCAGATCCTGACAGATCAAATGGTTACTTAGTAATGACTGAAGTTTTAAACGCAGACGGAACTCCTCATATATCCAATGGTAGAGCTACAATTGATGATGATGATAATGACTTTTGGTTTGGTTTCGAACAAGAATATTTTTTATGGGATCCTGTAACAAACCTCCCTCTTGGTTTTCCTGAAAATGGATACCCTTCACCACAAGGTCAATATTATTGTAGTGTTGGTGCTGCTAATGCATTTGGAAGGGATATTGTTGAAGAACACCTTGATCAGTGCTTAGAAGCTGGTATAAATGTAGAAGGAATTAATGGAGAAGTTGCCACTGGGCAGTGGGAATATCAAGTTTTTGCAAAAGGAGCTAAAAATGCTGGAGATCAAGTTTGGGTTGCAAGGTATTTAGCTGAAAGAAATGCTGAAAAGTGGGGTGTCGCTATTAATTTACATCCTAAACCTATTCATGGTGACTGGAATGGTTCTGGCATGCATGCAAACTTCTCTAATGAAATAATGAGAACATGTGGTGATGAGAAAGTTTTTAATAAAATATGTGATGGTTTCGGTGGAAAAAATATTCAAAAGCATATAGAAGTATATGGTGCTGATAATGATCAAAGACTTACAGGATTACATGAAACTCAATCAATTGATAAGTTTTCATATGGTATATCAGATAGAGGTGCATCAATTAGAATACCTATTGGTACAGTTGAGGATGGATGGGTAGGTAGGTTAGAAGACAGACGACCTGCATCAAATGGTGATCCATATAAGATAGCATCTGTAATTGTTTCAACTACTAAAGCAGCTCTATAATTTTTTCTATAAATTTGCCTAAACTGCAGATTTGAAAAAAATTATTAGCATAATAATTAGGGTAAATTGGAATTTATTAGAAGCATATTCATCTATTAAATCTAACAAACTTAGAGTATTATTAACTGCAGCTATAATATCAATAGGAATCGCATCTTTAGTAGGTATATTAACATCCATTGATGGTATTAAAAAATCTGTTTCTGACAGTTTCTCAGAATTAGGTTCTAATGCATACTATATTAGAAGCTTAAGAAATGATAGAGGGAAAGAATCAGGTGTAGTTAAAAAAAATTATCCTCCAATAAGATATAGAGAAATTACTGAGTTTCTAAAAAAATATAATGGTGCTGGTACTGCTACTGTTAGTACTACTGTAACAAGAATTGCAGAAATAAAATATAAATCTGAAGTAACAAATCCAAATGTTTTTGTTGAAGCAGGTGACCATAATTTAGTTGATGTAACTCAACTAAAAATCGAAAAAGGTAGAAATTTTACAAAATCAGAAAATGAAAGAGGACAATTTGTAGCAATTATTGGATCAAAATTAAAATCAAATCTTTTTAAAAATAATGAAGATCCATTAAATAAATTTATCTCAGCTAGAGGAAATAAATTTCAGGTAATTGGTATTTTAGAAGAAAAGGGTAGTTCTTTTGGAGGAGGAGGGGATAATAGGATAATTATTCCAATTGAAACTTCAAGAAAGTTAAGACCTACTGCAAACTATGAAGTTACCATAAAAGTCAATGATTTAGATGTTGTTGATGATGATATAAATTATTCTCAAAACCTTTTTAAGATTTATAGAGGAGACAGAATAGGATCTGAAAATTCCTTTGAAATTGAGAGAAATGAATCATTAGATTCTGAACTTGATGAAATTTCAACATATCTAAAAATTGGTGGATTTACTATTGGTTTTATTACCTTATTAGGCGCATCAATTGGTCTAATGAATATAATGTTAGTTTCGGTTACAGAAAGAACTAGAGAAATTGGAATTAGAAAATCCATTGGTGCTACGCCTAAGATTATTAGAAATCAATTTCTAATAGAATCAATTATGATCTGTTTAATAGGTGGTATTGGTGGTGTTACATTAGGAATATTTTTTGGGAATATTGTAACAATATACATAGGAGGAGGAAGTTTTATTGTACCTTGGTTGTGGATCACTATGGGAATTTTAATAAGTACACTAGTTGGTATTCTAAGTGGTTACATTCCAGCAAAAAAAGCAGCTTCTTTAGATCCAATTGAGTCACTGAGATTCGAATAACTAAATTCCAAAAAATTTATTTAAGAAAGTAAGTAGGAATATTGAACCTAAGATTAAAGGACAAATAAAAGTAACAGAAAAGTTAATATATTTTTCCATAAATGAACCCTTATAATATGGATTGCCTTTTGAAATTTCATCGCTTAAGTTGTTTTTCTTCCAAACATATGCTACATATATAGTAATTAGAAAACCACCAAATGGTAGGAGAGTATCATTTGAGACATCAATTATAAACTGCATGAAATCAATTGGCTTATCAGCACCAAAATATGTAATAAAATTAGTAAATAGCTCACTTTTTCCTTGTGAATATGCAGAAGGTATACCTATTAAAAGTATAATTAATGCAACAATCCAAACTGAAAATTTTCTTTCAATTTTATATTCATCAACAAGATAACTTACAGGTACTTCTAATAATGAAACAGTAGAAGTAATAGCAGCAAATGATAATAATATAAAAAAGGTTGATCCTACAATAATTCCAGTAATACCACCTAAATTTTCGAAAATCTGTGGAAAAACTTGAAAAATTAAACCTGGACCACCCTCTGTTTCAATCCCAGAAGAAAATACAAATGGAAAAATAATTAAACCTGCTAGAAAAGCAATCCCGACATCAGTTAATGTTATTAATGTTGCAGAACTAATTATATTATTCTTATCATCAATATAGCTTCCATAGGTAATAAGCATTCCCATTCCAAGTGATAATGAGAAAAAAGCTTGTCCTAAAGCATTACCTGCAACAGTTAGATTAATTTGTGAAAAATCAGGAACCAAATAAAAAATTATGCCATCAATTGAATTAGGTAATGTTAAAGCGTAAACTATTAAAGAAAGTATAATAAAGATTAATGATGGCATTAATATTTTTGCAGCTTTTTCAATGCCTTTTTCTACACCTCTTGAAACTATCAATGCAGTAAGAAACATAAATAAAACTGCGTATAGTAAAACACTTGTTGTATTATTTACATAATTTCCAAAATTATCAGCTATCGAAAAGTTACCTGTAACCATTTCAAATACATATCCTAATACCCAACCAGCTACTATAGTATAAAAAGATAATATTAACACCCCACAGAGAACTCCCATTTTTCCAATAAAGTTCCATTTTCTTTTACCCATTTGATTAAATGCACCAATAGCATTTTTTTTTGTATTCCTACCAATAGCTATTTCGGATACAATAACAGGAAAACATAAAATGAAACAGAAAAAGAGATACATTAATAGAAATGCAGCACCTCCTCCATTACTAACTTCAAATGGAAATTTCCAAATATTACCTAAACCAACAGCAGAACCTGACGCAGCTAATATAAAACCTAGTCTAGAATTAAATGACCCTCTTTTCATGAAAAATTATTAAATATTTTATAATTTTTCTTTTCAAGAAAATAATCTGCAATATTTCTGTTAATATTTTTAATATTAAATCTTTTGAAATTAATTGCTGATTCAATTAATTTTTCGGTATTGTCTAGATTATTTTCTTCCATAAAACAAATTATAGATTCAATAGCATTATTTCTAAATGATGATAAATTATAATAAATAGATGATTTCGAAATATCAATTAAAATTTCATTTTTTGTTGAATTATAAACTTTTTCACATCTTTTTATAGTTGATTCTATAACATAGATTGATATTATCATATCAGCTAAATTCATCATAACCTCCTGCTCTGATTTAATTTTATCTCCAAAATGCATTGCGCATTTACCTAATATATAAAGAAGACACTTTTTAAGATTGGAAATTAAATCATATGTAGATTTAAAATGTTTGTTTTCATCATAAATACATGATTCTATTTTGTTAGAATTTATAAGCTTCATAGCTTCTTCTAATAAATTAATTTCGTTTTTTAATGATCTTTTCAATATGGTACCAACAATCAACATTCTATTTATCTCGTTTGTTCCTTCATAAATTCTAGAAATTCTAGCGTCTCTGTATGGTCTTGCCATTGGTGCTTCTTCCGAAAAACCCATACCACCATATATTTGAAGGCCTTCGTCAACAACAAAGTCCAATATTTCTGAGCCGTATATTTTTGATATAGCACATTCCACAGAAAATAGTTCAATAGCTTGTAATTCTGAATCATTTAATTCCTTACCATCATTTTGAAGTTCAATTATTTTTTTTTCAATATCATCACCTGCTCTATAACATATTGACTCACAACTAAATGTTTGAACTACCATTTTAGCAAGTTTTTGTTTGATTGCTCCAAAAGACGCTATAGGAACATTAAATTGAATTCTTTCTTGAGAATATTTAATTGAATTATCAATAATGCCTCTACAACCACCCAAAACTCCCGCACCCAATTTAATTCTGCCTATGTTAAGGACATTTAATGCAATTTTAAAACCACCTTCTCTTTCACCTAACATATTTTCAACAGGTATTTCTACATCATTAAAAAATATTTGACGTGTCGAAGATCCTTTTATTCCTAGTTTTTCTTCCTCTGGATTCATAGTAATCCCATCTCTAGTTTTTTCAATTAGAAAAGCTGTTAGATTTTTATCATTATCAATTTTAGCAAAAACAATAAAAAGATCAGCAAAACCACCATTAGATATCCACATTTTTTGACCATTAATGATATACTTAGATTTATCTGAATTAAGTTTTGCTTTTGATTTACCAGAGTTTGCATCAGAACCTGAATCAGGTTCAGTTAAACAATATGCTCCTTTAATATCACCTGATACTAACCCCTTTAAAAATTTTTCTTTTTGATCATCATTTCCATAATATTTAAGAGGAAGAGTAGCTATACCAGTATGAGCTCCGTATGCAGTTGAATATGAGCCGGTAATTCCAACAATATCAGCAATTAACATACTTGTATTAAAACTCATGTTCATTCCACCATATTCCTCTGCAATTGATAATCCAAGTAAACCTAATTCTCCTGATTTTTTTAATAAATTAGGCATTAGTTCTGGATGATTTTTACCATCTATCTTATCTGTTAGAGGAATTATTTCTCTTTCTAAAAAATCTATACATGATTCTGCCATCATTCTTTGATCAGAATCAAAATCTTCCATTGTGAACACATTTTCTGAGTCAGTATCATTTAGAAGAAATTCACCTCCTATTACTGATTTTTCGTCATTTTTCATATTATACATTTAAGTTTCTTAAATCAACTGGAACTACTTTAGACACACCTTGCTCAGGCATGGTAATTCCGTAAATTATATCTGCATTATTCATTGTTCTTTTATTATGAGTAACTATAATAAATTGTGAGGAATTTGAAAATTTATTCACAATTTTATTGAATTTATCAATATTAGCATCATCTAAAGGGGCATCAACTTCATCAAATACACAAAATGGAGCTGGTTTAAGAAGGTATATTGCAAAAAGCAATGAAGTAGCTGTTAATGTCTTTTCGCCACCTGAGAGTTGATTAATAGTTAGTGGTTTCTTTCCTTTTGGCTTTGCCATTATTTCAATAGATGACTCTAGTGGATTATCTTCATCATTTATAACTAAGTCACAATCATCATCATTTGTAAATAAAGATCTAAAAACGGTCTTAAAATTATTTTTGATTTTATCAAAAGATGATAAAAATGATTCTTTTGCAACAATATCAATTTCATCAATTGTTTTTAAAAGTGAACCTTTAGCTTCTAATAAATCATCTCTTTCTTTATTGATGAAATCATGTCTTTCTTTAATTTCATTGTAAGCTTCCATAGCTAATGGATTTATCTGACCAATTTTTTCAATTTTTTCTTTAAGTTTATCCCTTCTTTCAGTTAATTGTTCTACACTTTTCTGATTAAAGAAATTTTTATCTGCCTTACATTTATTTAATTCTAGATCAAATTCAATTGATATTCTTTGTTCAACAGAGTTTAATTCTATTTCGTTATTGTGTATGTTTGATTTTAATTCATCAATAATATTAATATTTATATCTTTTTTATTCTGAAGCTCTTTTATTGATGAATCGTCTAGATTAATTGTAGATTTTAATTTATAGTATTCATCTTCAAATTTTTCTAAATCTTTCTCAGATTTATTTTTTTGATCATATAATTTAATTAATGAATTATCATTTGAATCTGAATCAGAGTCAATTTTAACAACCTCTTTTTCAGAAATATCTAAATTTTTAATGTTTTCATTTATTCTTTTCTTATTTGACTCATAAGTAGCATTTTTATATTCTATTTCTCTTTTTAGTGATTCTATATTACTTTTTAATGAATTATAGGTTATTTCATCATTTGATAAATCCTTTGACTTTTCAGTAAATAATTTGTTAATTCTAATAATTTCTTTATTCTCTTTTTTGAAGAGATTTTCTATTACATAAAATCCTTTTTTTAATTCTTCAACTTCTTTATCAATAGATTTTATCTTTTCAATTATCGAATTTTTATCGATATTTTCTAAGGACAATAAACTTTCAACTTGATTTCTTTTATTTGATATTGATTCAAGATTATAATTTAATTCTCTAAATTGATCTTCTACCTCTTTTATATCAGTAATCTTTACATTTTTATCTTTTAGTTCTTCTTCATACTTTTTATAATCTTTTTTTGTTTTTTTTAATTTTTTTATGATGTTATTAAGTTGATCTTCATTTTTTGAAATCTCTTTTTGAATACTTGATATTGAAAACTCTGATCTTTTATTACTTTCAGTATCGTATTTAATTCTTTCCCTCAAGTCTTCTATTTTTTCAATTAACATTTTAGCTTTTTGAGATTTCATTCTTTTAGACTCCTCAAAGTTTCTAATTTTTTCAAGTACAGAATTCAAATTTTTTTGAAAACGTATAAGTTTTTTTTCATAAGGTATTAAAGAAGATTTAGCAGCTTCTAACTTTGAGTTCTTTTTTGCTAAATCAGATATAACTTTTGTATTTTCATCCTCAATTTTTATTAATTTTTCTTTATTCTCTTTAAGAACACCTCTTGTTTTTTTAGAAATTTCTAGTGCAACATTTATACTTATTAGTTTATATTCTTCTTTAAATCTGTAATATTTCTCAGTTTGCTTTGCCTGTCTTTTTAATGATCTTAGGTTTTTCTCGATTTCATAAACTAAATCTTCAACTCTATCTAAATCTTGTTCAGTTTGTTTTATCTTATTTAATGTCTCTTTTTTTCTCTTTCTAAATTTTGATATCCCAGCAGCTTCTTCGAATAAATGTAATCTAGAGTTATCCTTATCATTTAAAATATTATCTACCATTGATAATTCAATGATTGCATAATTATTAGAAGAAATTCCAGTATCTAAAAAGAGATTAGTAATATCCTTAAGCCTGCATTTTATATCATTAAGAAAATACTCACTGTCTCCTGATCTAAAATATTTTCGCGTTATTGTAACATTTGAATATTCTGTAGGAATTAAATTTTTTGTATTGTCAAATGATATTGATACTTCTGCTAATTGTAATTTTTTTCTAGATTTAGACCCATTAAAGATAATATTTTCCATTTTGTCAGATCTTAATAAACTTGTTTTTTGTTCACCAAGAACCCACCTTATTGCATCTACGACATTTGATTTACCACAGCCATTAGGACCTACTATTCCAGTTACTCCACTATCAAAATTTATGGTAGTTTTATCTCCAAAGCTTTTAAAACCTTTAATTTCTAATTTATTTAATCGCATTAAATAATTATCATTTATTTTTGACCTAAATATAATAATATAACAATGGATTTTTCTGATTTTGCTGAATTTATAGGTCCTTTAATATTTGCACTAATTGCATGGTTATCAAACTATTTTAATAAGAAGAAAAAAACACAAGAAAAACAACCCAATACAATTGAAAAACAACCTAATAATACTAACGATATATCAATTGATAAAATATTTAAAACAGCATTTCAAGAAACAAATGATGATAATAAAATAGATCAAATAATTGATGAGAATATAGAATTAGAAAGTGATGAAAAAATAATTGAAGTTAAAGATGAGAAAACTGAGGAAGACCCAATTGTTAATGATAAATTAAATAAGAAAAAAACATCTTTTAATAGAAAAAGGAAAATTACCAAAAAACCAAAAGGAATAACTTTATCAAAAAAATTAAAAAATAAAAAGTCATTAAAAGAAGCAATAATTATGAAGGAGATATTAGATAGAAAATATTAATTATCTTTTTGCTATATCAGTATAGCTTCTCTTTTTTTCACCAGTATAAATTTGTCTTGGTCTTCCTAGAGGTTCTTTATTTTCTCTCATTTCTTTCCATTGAGCAATCCAACCAGGTAATCTCCCAAAAGCAAACATAACTGTAAACATTTCAGGTGGAAATCCAAGGGCACGATAAATGATACCACTGTAAAAGTCTACATTAGGATATAATTTTTTATCAACAAAATATTGATCTTCAAGTGCTATTTTTTCAAGTTGTTTTGCTAAATCTAGAACTGGATCACTTACACCAAGCTTTTCTAATACATTATCAGCAGCTTTTTTAATAATTTTTGCTCTAGGATCAAAATTTTTATAGACTCTATGTCCAAAACCCATTAATCTAAAGGGATCATTTTTATCCTTAGCTTTTTTAATATATTTATCTATATCATTTCCATCCTTTATAATTGAATCAAGCATTTCTATCACGGCCTGGTTAGCACCACCATGTAATGGACCCCATAGAGCATTAATTCCTGCAGAAATAGAAGGGTAGATGCTTGATTGAGCAGAACCTACTATTCTAACAGTTGAAGTAGAACAGTTTTGTTCATGGTCTGCGTGAAGTATTAATAATTTATTTAATGCATCAGTAATAACGGAATTCTGTACATATGCCTCAGATGGTAATTCAAACATCATCTTTAAAAAATTTGAGCAATAGTCTAAACTATTATCTGGATAGATTATTGGGTGACCATTTCTCTTTTTGAAGGACCATGCTGCAAACGTTGGAAACTT
>CEQP01001847.1_pt1 | contig 11956 bp, 6 predicted proteins | sample 356291 | NCBI WGS metagenome assembly CEQP01 (sample SAMEA2621221, study PRJEB7988) | marine metagenome | isolation source: saline water (ENVO:00002010), including | reverse complement strand
TATAATGGTGCAGCAGATAAAACAATTAAGCTTAAGCTTGCTGCTCCACCACCTCTTGAATTACAACCACCAGTATCTGAATCTTCTAAAATAATCTGTGAACCACTACTATCTGATGTAGTACTAAGAACAATAGGAGTTGGCGTAGGAGTTGCTGTATATGTTGCTGTAGGTAACGGTACAGGGGTAGGTGTTCTAGTAGGCTCTGGGGTTGAAGTTGGAAGTGGAATCGGTGTTGAAGTTGGTACAGAAATCGTAGGGGTAGGTGGGATATATTCTGGAAAGAACAGTTTAAAATCAGTAATAAAATCATCAGGGCTAAAAAGATAAGTAGTTTTAGACATATAAGAACCCATTCTAAATGTAACAGGCATAGATACAAATAGTTCGTTACCCGGATCAATTGTTATACTAAATTTTGAGTCTATCACTTCTCCTATACCTACAACCTCACCATTAATAATAGCTTCAATAGTAGTGAGTTGTTGAGGAGCAATTAAAGATGAGCCAAATATAAGATTACCAGTTACAAATGCAGGGGATACTAAAGCAGGAACTGGAGTTGGAGTTGGTTCAGGAAACTTCGTAAATGAGATATCAACAGTTCTAGAAATTGGAAGAGACCAGGTACATCCTGAGCAATATCCACCCGAAGGACTGACAGGGCCAAAAACAGTTGTTTCTGCAGCTTTTTCATTACCCACATAAAAACTGATTGATTTACCTTCATATTCAGATGCTGGACCTATTCCAAATCCAGAGTATCGACCTGTAGTGGACTCTCCTATTTCTACAGTTCCAAGAACAAAATTATCTACTCTAGCTTCAAGTAAATAACCATCTAAATTAGATGCTAAAGATCCGTTAATATAAACATTACCTTGCAATATAACCATATGAAGTTCAGGGATATCCTGCGCTACAAGTATGTTATTGCTTTTAACTTCAGAGAATATACTTAATGCTAAGAACATTGTTAAAAGTGATGGCAAAAGTATTTTTTTTATTTTGTTTATCATAGAAGTTTTATTTATTATTTATATATTATATTGTTTTTAAATAAAAAAAAGCAGTCATATTTCAGACTGCTTTTTTTTATTTTTAGTAACTTTATTGTTTACTAAGGAACAATTGGAGTTAGCATTCCATTTGCATCTGGTTTTGCATATACCCAGAATGCTTCACCAATATTCACATTGCTAGCATCAGTTGAAGTAGCATTGTCAGCTCCACAAGTAGCAGCGTGACCAGCATCGATTGCAATTTCAGACCAAGACAAGCTTGTTGTATTGTACTCATATGCTTTGGTTACAGAAGATCCACCACAAGCACCTAGGTATTTACCATTAGACTTGTAATATGTTCCTTCATCTTTTTGTGTAAGCTTTTTAGTAGCATCAACTACACCTACTAGGTTCCAACCACTAGCTAGATCAATTGATTGAATTGAAGGAGGTGCTGAAGCACTAGGTCCTTCTGGTCCAGTCAAAGTCACACTTTGAGTTGAGAATTCACCTGAATGTACCCAGTATCCATTACCTGAATGTATACTTGATAGGTCACCAGAGAATGAACCTGAAACTTCATCCTTAGATGCATACTGCCAAGGCGAACCTTTAGCCATTGCATCGTATCCAACTACTTGGTCAATACCAGAGTTAGAGAATACAGACCCTACTGCGTTATCAGCTGGGACTGAAGGAAAGGACAATAAGTTCCATCCTGCAAGTATAGTTGCTTCGAAAGCTTTTCTGGAAGAAACATTCAATGTATATGAAGATTCTGATCCTTTATTACCTGCCAAGTCTGTAGCTTTACCTGTAACTGTGTAAGCTTTTACAGCTAGATCAGCAGTTGGTACCATGAAGTATTTCTTGTTGTTAGTTGTAGCTAACTGTGCAAGAACATCATCTCCACCAAATGTTGCAGTTACAACAGTCACATCACTTCTATCATCGAAATCGAAGATAACATATGGACGTGGTAGTGTTGTAGAGTCACCATTTGTTAGGTCACCATCTGGATCAAGATTCAAAACAGGTGCTGTTTTATCTAATCTAAACTTGTATACAGATGCAGATGATTGGTCTCTTGAACCAAGTGTACCTGTATTACCAGCAGTATCAGTTGCGCTTATTACGATAGCTTTAGTATCTTGAGCTGCATCATCACTGAATGATGATCCACTGAATTTAGCTGTGTAACTTGTTGAAGTGTTTGCAACAGAAACAACTGTATCTTCAGAAGTAGCTTTAGAAGTTGTAGCTCCTTCACCAGTAATTGCGTTAGCAGTTACTTGAACTCTGTCGTTTGCATCAACTTGAACACAAGCTGTTCCATTATTTGAAGCTGCATTAGTTACAGTGAAAGTAAAGTCAGCATTAGAGTTTGTTACAGAAGCCACTGACAAACAAGCCAATTGACCAGCAGTAACAGTATCTCCATGAGGTGATAGGGCTAAGAATACTTCATCAGTAAGACTTCCGTCCTTATCACTGTCGATAACAGTATCTCCACTTACAGTAATTGCAGCTGAGGTAACACCTGCAGCTAAGTTTCCAGGTATCAGCTCATCATGAGTAGCTGCACCTGTAGTATCATCACCAACAGCGACTACTGTAGAAGTTGTACCATAGTCTTCAGCAAAAACTGTAACTAATGGATTACTTCCGAGAGACTCTGAGGTTGTAATAGAAATTGTCATAGCGCTCTTAGTTAGAGAGTCAGAATCATTAGCAGTACCAGCTGCACCTGTTCCTGATCCACCAGACAATGTCATTGTTAAAATTGGTTTTATTTTATCAATTGCGTTAGCAACACTACCAACTTTATTAGTATTACCAGCTAGGTCAGTAACATTACCTACCAATTCAACTTTAGGAGTATCATCAGTAGCCATATCAGAACCTAGTGTTAGGTAAACGTCTGTTCTCTTATCATATGAAACACCTGCTGCACTTGTACCTTTAGGTCCAATTTCAGCTAATGTTGGTGTAAGCACAGTACCGCTATCCAAAGTAACTTTGAATGAAGAAGCAGGAGCTGATGAAAGTTCATCATTGAAAGCAACAACAATCTTATTCAAGCCACCTGTTTTTTCAGCACTTGTACCAGCATTCCAGTAAACACCTGTTTCTGTTGAAGCAGGAGTTACCGAAGGCTTCAATTCATCAATGTTGAAAGTATAAGGGTCTTTTACACCAGCAGTATCTGTATCACTAGTTGTACCATCACTGAATCCTCTGTTTCCAGCTAAGTCAGTAGCAGTAGTAAAGTAGTCAACTACAACATCAGGAGTAGTTAAAGCAGCTTCACATGATCCACCAGCTTCATAAACCGCAGCTCTGGCAAATCCAGAGTGTGTAGAAGAACCATTCTTTACAACAGCAGTACCATCATTACTTGCTGTACTACAAGGTAAGTTTTGGGTAGTTGTAACTGTCCAAGAAGCACTAGATACACCATCTTTCATAGTTGTAGTGTTGTCTAGTGTTGGAGTGAATAATGCATATCTTGTCTGCAAATCAATAGGACTTGCACCAGCTAGGTATGCACCTTCAATTTTTGTAGTAGCGTCAGCATCATCAGAAGCCACTGTAGCAACAACACTTGTAAGTCCTGTAGCTAAAGGGTCATCTTCAATGTCAACATACATAGCAATTGTACTTACATCTAGTCCTGATCCAATATCAGACGCAGATCCAGCGAATCCAGGCTGTCTGTCTTTGAATGATGAACCAGCTGTAGGCGAGCTAATTGATGGAGATGGAGCATCAACGTCAACTGTAACTGTAGATTTTATCTTAGTTCCAGTACTTGCTGTTGTTGCACTGGAATTATCAGTTAGGTCCTGATATTGAACCGTAATAACTGCATTAGCCTGAGCTTCAACAACAGGCGTTCTGTTGTGTCCATCAGTTAATGTTCCAGTTTTATAATCTCCACTTGAAATCAAAGCGGTAGCTGCAGTAGACATTGAGTCAGAACCAATTCGTCCTGTCTTTAAGTCAGTTGCGTCAATTGCAGCAGAAAGGGTAGTATCTACCTTCTCATTGTCAACAACGTTGTTGACAGTCAAAGCCCAAACATCAGGCACAGCTGATCCAGCTGCGTCTTCGTCAATGGCAACGGGAGGGTTAGTTATAGTGAAAGATACTTGTCCACCTGTACCGTCAGTACAACCAGCAGCTGTTCCACCACAAGTTACTGCAGTTGGAGAGATCATATGGTTATTGTCAGCCAACCCACCATTAGCATCATCTAGTAAAAATATAGAGTCAAATACGTCTCCATCACCATCATGGTCAAACAATTTGTCTCCAGATGCCAAAAGCATAGTAGCATGAGTTCCAGTACCACTAGCAGCGGTTCCAATGTCAGCAGCAAATATGTCTGTGTCACTAGAAATCTCTGTCCATTCACAGTCAGCATCTTGTCCACTACTTCTGTCAAATCTTCCATCTGTAGCAGCAGTAGATACAGTTGCTGTAGTAGCAAAAGTTGTTCCACATTGGTTATCATTTACATCTGTTGAATGATTAACTGTAGCCAGATCTAAATCTGTTGCTCCAAGCCCATCATTTGAACCTTCAGTATCTGAAACAAGGAATTCAGCTTCGAAAACACCAGTATTTCTTCCTGTCTCAACAACAGAAATAAAACTTGCATTAGATTCTAACTGAACTGTAGACCATGCTTTTACTTTGAATGTGTTTACTGCTGAAGTGTAGTACCCAACATAAACATCATCTGTATGAGCTATACCTGTAATTGCAGTAGTAATCATAGCTGTAATCATAGGCTTAGTTGCTGTATTTGTAGCAGCATCACCATTTGCGATAGAAACTGTCAAAATTTTATCAGAGTTACCTTTTACAGTAGCACTCCATGCAGTTCCACTCCATGCAAGTGCTGAAGCTTCGGCAATAATTCCGTAGTTAACTTCATCATCAAGCACTCCGTCACCGTCAGAGTCAATAACTGGCTTACCAGCTGCACCTTCAAGTACGTGAGTTGTGTTTGCTCCCCATGCATTAATGTTTCCACCAACGTTTTCAATAGCGTTAGGGCCAGCAGCATCAGGGTCAGCAGAAGTAGCTGCAACCTTTGTGTTGAAATCAGGTTCAACAACCGTTATAACTACTTTGTTAGCGTCTAAGATATGTGAGTTTTGCACAGTATTAACAGTGTTAACGTCTGTCATGGTTACATAAACTGTAGATGCATTCTTTCTTGATGCAGGCGCAGTTCTTGTTGAGGGAGGGGAAGCCTCCGTTGTAAGACCTGTTGCCTTATTTGTTAAATAAACCGTAGCAAGTTTTTCAGCTTCTACTGCATTGTTGTCACCAGACATTATTGTCCCGGTTCCAAGTATTGCAATAGCTAAACCAAAAACTAACGTTCGGCTTGCAAATTGTTTTATTATATTCATCTCGATACTACCTCTCGTGAATAATTTATTTATAAAAGATCAACAACAAACACGTAAAACGTGCACAGTTGTCGATAAACTATCATAACTCTATCACATAGTTTTGCAATTAATCAAGAATTCTTTAAGCCAGTTTGAAGCAAAAAACAAGTTGCTAGAAAACTTAGCTTATAAATATTTCTCAATTTTTTACAGTTTTAAGTAAAGAATTAAAAAAGTTATGTGAATAAATATAACCTAAAAAAAAAACTTTGGTCAACAATTTTTATTACAACTTTTTAACAAAAATCAAAAAAAATAAAAAATTTTCAATTCTAAACTAAAATAAAGTAACTTTTTTTAGTTTATAGATTTTCATAAAAATTATAGATCTCGATAGATCTACATAAAATTTTTGGAATTTATAATCTAATTTAAGGCAATTTATAAAATAAGCTGCATTAAATTATTCAAAAAGCTATAAAAATAGAGGAAATTTAGAAAATTGTGTAAAAACTTTGGGGAAAATATTTTTTTGGGGAAATTAGTCTTTTTTATCCTGCAAATACGATTGCATATTATCTAAAAAGTCCTGATTACTTTTTGCTGATCGTAAACCATCAACAATTTTTTCTGTCCATGTTTTCTCATTATTTTCAGATGGGAAAGCTGCCATTATTCTTCTAATTTGAGTTATTTTAGATAAGGTGGTTTCATTTTGTAAAAGTTCTTCATGTCTAGTACCACTTTTTTCAATATTAATTGCGGGCCATATTCTTCTTTCAGCTAAGCCTCTATCTAAATGAAGCTCCATATTCCCTGTACCTTTAAATTCTTCATATATAAGATCATCTAATCTACTTCCAGTATCAATCAAAGCGGTAGCTATTATTGTTAAGCTGCCCCCTTCTTCACAATTTCTAGCAGCTCCAAAAAATTTCTTTGGAGGATATAGAGCATATGGATCCATACCTCCTGATAAGGTTTTGCCAGATGAAGGTACTGCTATATTGTATGCTCTTCCTAACCTTGTTAGTGAATCCAATAAAAGTACTACATCTTGACCAGATTCAACTAATCGCCTTGCTCTCTCAAGTGCAGTTTCTGAAGTTTTGCAATGATCTTCAACAGGTTCATCAAATGTAGATGAGAATACTTCTCCAGATACGCTTCTTCTCATATCTGTAACTTCTTCGGGTCTTTCACCTATTAAAGCAACAATTAATTTTATATCGGGAGAATTTTTTTCTATAGAATTTGCTATATCTTTTAATAATATAGTCTTACCAGCTTTTGGAGGTGCAACTACTAAGGCTCTTTGTCCTCTGCCAATAGGAGAAACAAGATCTATTATTCTTGAAGAAATAACCTTAGGGTCACTTTCTAGAATAATTTGATCATTAGGATAAATTGAGGTAAATTTATCAAACTGAATTCTTTTTTCAATTTTTTCAACTGATAGTCCATTAACAGCTTCTACTTTGGTAACCCCTGGATATCTTTGAGAGCCACCTTCATCAGGAAATTCAATTTGAGCAAGCACAAAATCTCCTGCTCTTAGTTTATTTTTCCTTATTATTCCTCTTGAAACATGAATATCATTAGGAGAGTTTTTTTGACCAGGAGGCCTCAAAAACCCAAATTGATCAGGCAAAATATCTAAAATACCTGCTCCGATAGTAGCATTTTTTTCTTCAGCTTCTAATGCATATAATATATTAATTAAATCGGTTCTATCTTTAGGAGATTCCTTAATCTTTTTTTCCTTAGCAATTTTTACCAATTCTTTGTTTTCTAAAACAGAAAAATTAGTAAGCTCAATAGAATTGGAATTAGATTGATTTCTTTTGGATTCTTTTCCTACAGAGCTATTGCCATTGCTCTTTGAAGAACTTGAGATTTTTTTTCTTTTATTAGGTTTTTCATCAGAATTCTGATGTTCTTTAGTAGATGTAGTCAAATTAGTTTCCTAAATGAATTTTTTATAATTTTTTTTGAATTAACTAAATTTTGAGATAAAAAAAAAGGAGGGATCCAAAAAAATATTTTTGAATAAAAATAATTTTATACACAAAAATACTTTTGGTCAAATAAAGCACACTATAGCTTGAACTGAGCTCCTATCTTTTTTTGATTTGCACAAGCTTTTAAAAAGTGATCAAATAAGGGGTGAGGACGATCAAGCCTAGAACCAAATTCAGGATGAAATTGGCTACCTATCATAAACGGATGATCAGATATTTCAGACACTTCAACAAGATTATTATCTGGACATACTCCTGAGGTGATCAATCCATTAGAATTCAACTGTTCCTTATAATAATCATTAAACTCATAACGGTGCCTATGCCTTTCTGTAATTGTATCTTCTTTATATATTTTTTTTGCTAAAGAACCACTCATTAGATTACACCTATATCCCCCTAATCTCATTGTTCCACCTGTCTCCTCAAGTCCCTTTTGAGATTCTATGATATCTATCACTGGATTTGAGGTATCAGAATCAAATTCAGTTGAATTTGCATCTAATAAATTTAAAATATTTTTTGAATATTCAATTACCATTATTTGCATTCCTAAGCATAGTCCGAGGTACGGAAGTTGATTTTCTCTACAAAACTTTGCTGCTAGAATCATTCCATCAATTCCCCTTTCACCAAAACCACCAGGAACAACAATACCTGATAATTGACCTAAATCATCAATATTTTTAGCTGATAATTCATCTGAATCAATCCATTTGATTTTCACCTGATTGGAATTATTGGCAGCAGCATGCTTTATGGCCTCTGTAACTGACAAATAAGAGTCTGGAAGCTCAACATATTTTCCCACCACTCCAACATCTATAGATTCCTTAGCTTTGTGAATATTAGAACATAGCTTTTCCCATCTTTTCAGATCTGGTTTATGTTTTTGGAATCCAAGTTTTGACTCAACTATTTTTCCCAAACCCTGTTCTTCTAGATGAATAGGAATATCATAAACACTCTCAAAATCTTTTAGCGAAATCACATTACCAGTAGGCACATCACAATAAAGAGAAATTTTATCCTTGACAGATTCATCTACTTCTTTTTCTGATCTACAAATAATAGAGTCCGGTTGAATACCCATACTTCGTAATGCTTGAACAGAATGCTGGGTAGGTTTAGTTTTAATCTCATCGGATGTAGATAGATAAGGCAATAAAGTTAAGTGCAAATAAAAAACATTTTCTGTTGATGGATCGTTTCTTATTTGCCTTATAGCTTCTATAAAGGGCTGCCCTTCAATATCTCCAACAGTTCCGCCTACCTCTACCATAACTACATCAGCTCTGGAATGCTCAGCCAGATTAAATATCTTTGACTTTATAGAATCAGTTACATGAGGAACCGTTTGGATTGTTCCACCGAGATAAAAGCCTGATCGTTCTTTATCCAAAACTTCAGTATATATTTGACCTGCTGTCACATTTGATTTTTCTGATAGTTCAACATCCATAAATCTCTCATAATGCCCTAAGTCTAAATCTGTTTCACAACCATCCATAGTTACAAAAACTTCACCATGTTGGTAGGGTGACATTGTTCCAGGATCAACATTTAAGTAGGGATCTAATTTGATTACTGATACAGATAATCCTCTAGATATCAGAAGTTTTCCTAAAGATGCAGCTACTATCCCTTTTCCAAGGGAGCTAACAACTCCACCTGTAACAAAAACATAATTCAAGATATTCTCGTTTAATTACTATGAATACTATTATAAGCGATTATAGAGTATTCTTTTTTTAAAGATATTTATTTTATAAACAACAATGTTAGAATATTCCATGTTAAAATATAATAATATTCTTAAAACTACTTATTTTGTCTAAAATTATGGAAATTTCAAAAGAAGAATTCGAAAATATAGCAAATTTATCAGCCCTATCTTCCGATAAGATAAATGAAAACCTAAGATTGGATCTAGGTAAAATAATCTCAAGATTTGAATCTTTAAAAAAAATTGATACAAGTAATATTCATCCCACTGCGCATGTTACTAATTTAGAAAATGCTCTAAGAGAAGATATATCAGATAAAGAATTAGATAATGAAAATATTATGCTAAATTCTCCTGATAGTAATTCAGGTCAAATTAAAGTACCAAGAGTCTTTGAAAATGAATAAATTTAATAATCTTAGTACTTCAGAACTATCTAATCTCATTAAAAGTAGAGAGATCAGCTCTGAAGAATTAGTAAAAGCTAGCCTAAGTGATATCAATTCTAAAGATAAAAAAATCAATTCATTCATCACTATCAATGAAGATCTTTCAGTCAAAGAAGCAAAAAAAATAGATAAAGCTCTTAAAAATAATGAAATGGATCATAAATTCTTAACTGGAATACCAATTATGCTGAAGGATAATATTTCAACTAAGGGTATAAAAACTACTGCTGGTTCAAAAATTCTAGAAAATTATATACCCCCATATGATGCCCACGTAACAAAAAAAATTATTAAAAATGGTGGAATAATCATTGGCAAAGGGAATCTTGATGAATTTGCAATGGGTTCATCAAACGAGACATCATTCTTTGGTAGTGTAAAAAACCCATGGGACTTAGATAGAGTACCAGGAGGATCAAGTGGAGGCCCTGCGGCAGCTGTCTCAGCAGGATTAGTTTCCTGCTCATTAGGAAGTGACACGGGAGGCTCAATTAGGCAGCCTGCAGCTCTTTGTGGGGTGACTGGCATGAAGCCTACTTATGGTCTAGTTAGTAGATATGGGCTTATAGCTTTTGGAAGCTCTCTGGATCAAATAGGTCCTATTGCAAAATCTGCTAAAGACTGTGGAGAAATTCTAAATATAATTTCCGGCAAAGATCCTTATGATTCAACTTCTTTTGAAAAAAATTTTTTGGATTTCAACTCAATTATTGAAAATGATATTAATGGGAAAAAAATAGGAGTTCCAACTGAATATCTCGAAAATTGTGACAAGGAAATCAAAGAGGCATTTAAAAAATCATTATTAGTTTATGAAAATTTAGGGGCTGAAATTATAGAAATTTCTTTACCGCTAACGGACTATGCACTAGATGTTTATTATATTATTGCTCCTTCAGAAGCTTCATCAAATCTTTCTAGATTCGATGGTGTTAAGTACGGTTTTAGAAGTAAAAGTAATAATAATTCTAGAGAATCTTTAATTGATTCAAGGACAGAGGGTTTTGGAGATGAAGTAAAAAGAAGGATAATGATTGGAACATACACATTATCGGCAGGATATTACGATGCATATTATAAAAAAGCTCAGCAGATTCGAACTCTTATAATAAATGAATTTAATAATCGATTTAAGGAAGTTGATGTTATTTTGACTCCAACTGCACCAAGTATAGCGTTTAAATTAAATGAAAAAACTGACGACCCAATAAAAATGTATCAGAGTGACTTATGCACTATACCAGTAAATATTGCAGGCTTGCCCGCCATTTCAATTCAAGGAGGATTTGTGAATAAAATGCCAGTTGGATTACAAATCATAGGCCCACAAAATGGAGATCAAACTATTTTACAATTTGCAAATAAATATCAAGAGAATACAGAATGGCACAAAAATATACCAAATTTATAATCAGCTTATTTTTTTTACTAACGATCATATTTATTGCTTGCGAAGATAGTAAGAAGATTTCTAATAATTCAACAATATCAAAAAATAATATAGAAACAGAAATGAAACCTATTCCTGGTTTACCTCCAGATATACCTAGTTTTCCTCATATTTTTGAAGGAAAAGCGTATATATCTGGGCAAACTATTCCGGATGGTAGTAAGATTTATGCAAAATTAGGTGAATTAGATTCACCAATTGTAGAATCTAAAAATGGAGAATTCAAAAATTTAATTATTGGCCCTAGGTCAAAAGAAGATATTGAAAATAATATTGAGTTTTTTATTATTAAGGATGACGGTTCATCAATGAAAGCAAATGAAGAAATTCCATTTGAAATAACCCCGGTAATAAAATCAAATATTCTAAATTTAAATTTCAAATAATGAGAACTTCGCATGAAATAGCTAAAATAATCTCTTCTTCAATAAATAAAGCAACTGAGCAAGGAGCTTTAGATAATTTTAACTATACAGATATATTAGTTCAAAAACCGAAATCAGATTTACACGGAACATGGTCAACAAATATTGCACTTGTAATTTCAAAAATTGCAAAAAAAAATCCAATGGAAATTGCTGAAATCATTAAAAGAAATATTCCAAAGAATAAGATCATATCTCAAATAAATATAATGAAACCAGGGTTTATAAATATTGAAGTTTCAGATATATATAGGGCTGAAATAATCAATAAAGTTATCAAAGCTGAGGATAAATTCGGATCTAATAATATTGGAAATAAAGAAAAAGTCCAAATCGAATTTGTTTCTGTAAATCCTACTGGACCAGTTCATGTTGGACATGCAAGAGGTGCTGTAGTTGGCAGCTGCTTAGCTAATATTCTTACTTTTTCTGATTATGATGTAACCAGGGAATATTATGTAAACGATGCAGG
>CEQP01057476.1_pt1 | contig 11966 bp, 8 predicted proteins | sample 356291 | NCBI WGS metagenome assembly CEQP01 (sample SAMEA2621221, study PRJEB7988) | marine metagenome | isolation source: saline water (ENVO:00002010), including | reverse complement strand
GCTGGAGGCGTAACTGGTCCATTTGCAGCCTCAATAATGACTTTACAATTTAGCTTGTCGACATTCATCTTATGAATGACTCCTCCAAGAGCAGCGGGTATTAGAAAATCACAATCTATATTTAAAATCTCTTCATTGGAAATTGCCTTTCCTTGAGAAAAACCTTTAATGGTTTTATTTTTTTGATTATGATTAATTAAAGATGATATATCAAGGCCATCAGGGTCAAATAATCCACCATTTACATCGCTAACAGCAATGATCTTTGAGCCCATTTCATTCAAAAAGTTTCCAGCAAAGGACCCAACGTTACCAAAGCCCTGAATAACAACTCTAGCTCCATTTAAATCCATATTTAAAAGATCTGCTGTTTCACGAGCAATTATTGCTGTCCCTCTTCCTGTGGCAGCATTTCTGCCCAATGAACCTCCCAATTCTACGGGTTTACCGGTAACAATTCCAGGAGTATGTCCATTAATCATTCCATACTCATCCATAAACCATGCCATTATCTGGGGGTTTGTATTCACATCTGGTGCTGGAATATCTCTGTTAACACCAATAATTGGGTTAATTGCTCGAAAAAAACGTCTGGACAGTCTTTCTAATTCAAGGGCAGATAATTTGGATGGGTCTACGGAAATACCTCCCTTTCCTCCACCATAAGGGATGTCAACCAACGCAGTTTTCCAGGTCATCAAAGCTGCAAGCGATCTTACCTCATCAAGGTCAACTTCTTCATGAAATCTAATTCCACCTTTAAAAGGGCCTCTAGAATTATTATGTTGCACTCTGTAACCGCGGTAACTTTCTAAAGAACCATCGTCTTTCCTGAGAGGAACCTCTACCATTAGCTCCCTATCTGGCACATTTAATGATAATCTTGTTTTTTCATCAAGACCGATTAAATCTGCTGCTCTATTGAATTGGTCGTCGCTTGCTTTTTTATTATTTACCTTATTAGCCATTTTCTTCTCCTTAAAATTTTATTTTACAATCAAAACTGATGATTGGGTGTTTTTTAGTACCTTTAAAGGCGTATTTCCTCTAAAAAAAGTTTTTAGAGGGTTGCTTGATTCGGAGCTCATTATCAAAATATGGTTTTTATCTGACTTTTTATTTATGATTTTTTCAGCATCTCCAAGTTCGAAAGAGCTCTTAAAATTAATCTTATTCCTACGTAAAAATTTTGCAGCCCATTCTTCGATAGCTTTTAAATTATTTTCAGATGCATTATCTTTGCTTATATATAAAATTTCTACACCAATATTAAATGCTTGAGCTATTCTAACACTATATTTTATGGCCTTTTTTGTGCCAGATAAACCGTTGATTGCCAAAAGAATTTTGTAGCTCCTATCTGGTTTGTAATTATTCACAATGAAAATTGAGCTATCAATGTACTGAGAAAGCTCATAATCTTTTTTTGAATTTTGACTTTTACCTATAATCGTAACATCATAGACTTCTTTTTGGACTTCGCTTATTAGTTCTTCAATGATTTCTCCGTTTCTTAAAATTAGACTAACGTCATCGCATACGGTGCCTTTTAGATACACCTCAGAACGCCTACCTCCCCTCTCGATTAACGTATTTTTTGGAAATCCGGATTCAATTTCATTTTTTTCTATAAACTTATTTTTTGATAAGAAATCGAATGCCCATTCTAATACATCTACGCCCGGTCTATCTAAATCCCAAGATTCCATTCTCTCTTGAGCAATTCCAACCTCTTTCAAACTAAATTGATTTATTTTATTGCCAACATCAACAATAGTTGTTTTTGCGCTAAACGCTTTTGCAACACTCATTCCAACATCAAGCGTTTGAGATGAATATTTTTTACTGCTGATTGCGATTAAAATCTTCATGATAGTTTAGGCCAATATATGAAAGAGATTAAAAACAATAAAACAATCGAAACGATAAACAATTTCCAGCCTGCCTTAAAAAAATCTTTCGAGCTAACTAAGCCAGTTGAATGGATTATCATGCATGTTGGCGATGCAACAATTGTCAGATAAGCAAAGGCCGATGCAATAGATGTTGCCATACCCATTATAATTGGATCAATCCCTAGGTCCAAAACAATAGGACCTAGAACAGCAACTGTTGCAGCATTGCTTAATAAGTTTGTCATAATTGAGCATAAGATAACAGAAAAAAACCAGCTTACTATGGTCATGTCAGAAACAAATAATTGAAAAAATTCTAAAAAGCTCTGCGCAAGCCAGTTTGCAGCGCCTGTGTCTTTCATTTGAATTCCAAGAGATATAGCTGAACCAAAGAGTATTACAATTCCCCAATTCATTCTTGACGCTATATCATTCCACTCAACCAATCTTAATGATAAATATAAAAAAACCCCTGAAAGAGCAACAATCCCTAATCCAATTTTTGGACTTAAAAAAATCCAACCAATGAATACAGCAATGAACACAATTATCGATAGTTTTTGGTCGCTATTTAAAGGACCGCTTTTAGAAACGTCAACCTTAAGCTTTCTAACAGCTGAGTCCATTTTAGTTTTTTCTGGGGTAAAAGAAAACCATAATATAGTTGCAGCCAAGGGTATTTCAAGCAAGAGCATTGGGTACGCATACTTCATCCAATCTAAATACGAAATATTTGCCAGTCCAAATTCTGATAAATATCCTATCATTATTGCATTTCTACCACCTCCTGAGGGCGTGCCTATTGATCCCAAAGCACATCCGTAGGCTATTGAAAAAAGTAATAGTGTTGAGATATTGCTTGATCTGTCTATACTAATACCAGAATTCCTTAAAAGAGTGAGGGCTACAGGAAGCATCATTGCTGCTACTGTATGCTCTCCAATAAATGAAGACATGATTGCTGAAACCCCAATGAACCCAAAAGAAATTCTCCAAGTTTTATTTCCTGTAAGCTTTACAATAATTAAGGCTAAATGTCTATCAAGCCCTTGATGAACAATGGCAACTGCCAACATTAAAGAGCCCATAATAAAAAATACTGCATCGCTCATGAATGTTGAAGCAACACCATTTGGTGTGTCAACACCAAGCACAACCTCCATGATAAGAATTAATAAAGCTACTGCAGGAATTGGTATTGATTCAGAAATAATTAGAATGAGAGCGGTTACTACAATTATTAGTGTTCGATGACCTTCGGCGGAAAGCCCTTCAGGTGTTGGAAGATAAAAAATTGTTATACTTATAAAAAAAGTGGTAATTAACCACTTTTTTCTAGAAACCCAAAATAATAAGTTATTTAATAATTGATTGGATGGGCCAAACATTACATTTTTAACTTGGATAGAAAATAGTTAATCATCTAGTTTTTCAATTCTTCGTATGTGCCGACCTCCTTCAAATGGCTCATTGATCCAAATTTCAATTACTCGATGAATTTCAGATTCATCCATAAAGCGCGCTCCAATGGATAATATATTTGCATTATTATGTTCTCTGGAAAGCTTAATTATTTCATCTGGTCCATTATAAAAAACAGCAGCTCTCACCCCTTTAACTCTATTAGCTGCCATTGCCTCACCTTGGCCAGAGCCTCCCAGTATAATACCTCTACTTTCTGCATCTTTTGCGACTGCTTTTGCACAAGGAAAGATAAAATCAGGATAATCATCTAGCGCATCATACTCGTGCGCTCCATGATCTTTTACGTTATAGTTTTTTTCAATTAAATATTTTTTTATGGAATTTTTTAATTCTAATCCCGCATGATCGGTTGCTAAATGAATTGTCATAATAAATTATCCAAGTGGTGTCTTATTTTTGGTTCGATCTTATCAGGGGTAAAGCCAAATTCTTCGGCAAGATGCTGCCCTGGGGCAGAGGCTCCAAAATGATCGAGCCCGATAGACATTCCATTGCTTCCAACATATCTTTCCCACCCTAAAGTTATTCCAGCTTCAAAAGAAACTTTTAACGCCCCTCTCCGCGGAATAATTGATTCTTTGTACTCATTAGATTGATTTTCATAAATTTCCCAACATGGCATACTTACAACTCTAATTCTTTTGTCTTTCATTTTATTTGCTGTGTCTATTGCCAAACTGACCTCTGACCCTGTTGCAATAAAAACTAATTCTGGATTATCTTGCTCGTGCACCACGTAAGCCCCTTTGCTAACCCCTTGAACGATAACATCCATATGCTGATTTAAAACTGGGACACCTTGTCTAGTTAGTAAAAGCGCGCTTGGGGTTGACTTGTTATTCATAGCTAATTCAAAAGACGCTACTGTTTCTTTGGCATCAGCTGGACGAAAAACATTAAATCCTGGAATAGCTCTCAATGACATAGCCTGCTCAACAGGCTGATGCGTTGGTCCATCTTCACCTACCCAGAATGAATCATGCGTAAATTCGTGAATGACTCCGCATTTTTGGATAGATGCTAATCGTAATGCAGGGCGTTCGTAATCAGCAAAGACTAGAAAGGTTCCTCCAAAAGGAATTAGTCCCCCATGAAGCGCAATACCATTCATTGCAGCTGCCATAGGAAATTCTCTGACTCCAAATGCAAGATTGCGCCCTAACCTATTTTCTTTTGAAAAATCACCATACTTTTCTGCAAAATTGCCCGTATAGTTTGATGGCTCAAGGTCAGCTGATCCTCCAACTATAGTTGGCATTTGCTCTGCAAATTTATCTAGAGTTGCTCCAAATGCTTTTCGAGTGGCTAAAACGGTTCCTTCTTGAAATTCTGGATATTCTATATTTGAATAAGAATCATTGAATAATGTTTTCCAGTAATCATTAAAACTGCTATCTGATTGAGCTTTATCGAGCAAGGATCTCCATTCTTCTGCTGTTTCAACCAGCTTGGGGAATCGAGCTTGGAAATGGTTTTTTACCTCTTCAGGTAAGTAAAATTGTTCTTCCGGAAGACCAAGTTTTTCTTTAGTGGCTTTAATCTCATCATGATCTAATGGCGCTCCATGCGTTTCATGATCTCCTTCAACGCTTGCAGCGCCTTTTGCCATAACCGTTTTTCCAATAATTAGGCTTGGCCTATCTACAACTTGAGCTTTTTCTATGGCCTCACGAATTTTTGCATGATCATGCCCATCAATTTCTTGTATGTGCCATCCGAAGCCTTCAAATACTTGGGAATAATTGGTTGAATCTGACCTGTCTACTTTTCCTGAGATTTGAGCATTATTTGAGTCGTAATACACAATTAACCTAGATAAACCCCAATGACCTGCCATTGAGCCAGAACCCAATACAATGGGTTCTTGAAAATCACCGTCACCTGCAACGACATAAGTAAAATGGTCAACAATACCACCAGAATTTGCATGCTCTTCTTTCAGCTTAGCGCGCAACATCGATTCCGCTGTTGCCATACCAACAGCCATAGCAAAGCCCTGACCAAGCGGACCAGTGGTAGCCTCAATTCCAGAAATTTCTACCTCAGGATGTCCAGGTGTATTGCTATGTAACTGGCGAAAATTTGATATGTCTTCCTTTTTCAACCAACCTATCTGATAAAGTATTGCATAGATCAGAGCTGACTCATGCCCTGCTGAAAGAACGAATCTATCTCTATTAAACCAATCTGGATTATTCGGATCGAAATTGAGATATTCATTGAAAAGTATTTGAGTAAAATCCGCAGATGACATAGGGCCTCCGCTATGACCAGAATTAGCTTTACGAACCATATCAATTATTAAACCCTTGGTAACTGCTAAGGAAAATTGATTTTTTTCCTCGTCCTCCCATTCTGAAAAAGAATCAATGTCTTTATATGTTCTCATATTTTAACTAAATACTGTAAAACTTTTTAATTGTATTAGCGGGGTCATCTGTGCCAAAAATTGCAGAGCCTGCAACCAAAACATCAGCTCCAGCATCTAACACTTCTTTTGCATTATGAAGTTTTATACCGCCATCAACCTCGATTAATACACGGTCTTGTAAGCATTGCTCAACAAGTTTTTGTTTTATCTCAATGATTCGATTGGTTGAAGCTTCAATATATCCTTGTCCCCCAAAACCTGGATCGACGCTCATTACTAAAACTAAATCAATTTTATCAAAAAAGGGTTCAATCTCAGAAATAGGGGTCGATGGCTTCAAAGAAATACCAACTTTACTTCCAGTAGATTTAATTAAATCAATTATGCTTAATGGATCATCCGCAGCTTCAATATGAAAAGTTATCATATCGGCGCCAGCTTTTGCAAAAGGCTCTACAAGCCTCTCAGGCTCCACGACCATCATATGCACATCTAAAAATTTTTGGGTTCTACTCCTTAATGATTTAACTACTGGCGGGCCGATAGTTAAATTGGGAACAAATTGGTTATCCATTACATCAATATGAATCCAATGGGCACCGCCATCTGCACACTGATCGAGTGCGAGCTGGAGATTTGAAAAATCTGCAGATAGAATAGATGGGGATAATTTGAATTCCGAGGTCATATTATCTAATCCAAATTAGTGTTAGATAAATAGGAATTCAACTCTGAATGTTATTTATCTATTTTTTTTTGATAAACCTAAACTAATTTAGGTCTAAATAAAAGTAGGCAAGATGAATAAACAGAATAAAGATAGATTTTATTATAATAGTAAATTTTTAGGAAGCCCAGGTGCGCGGTCAGTAAGAATTCTTTCGGAATACTATGGCCCACTTCAAAGATTTGAGAGAAATAATATTCAGGATTTTCTGGTATTTTTTGGATCAGCAAGGATAAAATCAGAAAAAGAAGCTAAATCAGAGCTTGAAAATGCTTCAAAAGATGTATCACAAAAAGAACGCAAAATTCTTCAAACAAACGTTGAGATGAGTAAATATTATGAAGATGCATGCGATCTGGCCTATCGAATGACAAAATGGAGCAATAATTTAAAAAGCAAAAAGAAAAGATTTGTAGTGACTTCTGGTGGAGGGCCTGGAATAATGGAAGCAGCAAACAAAGGCGCTAAAAAAGCAAAAGGCTCAGCTATTGGCTTATCGATAAGTCTTCCTTTTGAACAGTCAGGCAACGAATGGATTTCGGAAGATCTCGAGATAAATTTTCATTATTTTTTTATGAGAAAGTTCTGGTTTCTTTATAAGGCAAAAGCAATGGTAGTTTGGCCGGGAGGATTTGGAACTTTGGATGAAGTAATGGAAACGCTAACTTTGATTCAAACGCAAAAACTAAGAAAAAAGATTCCTATCGTACTTTATGATGAGAACTTTTGGAAAAATATTGTTAACTGGGATTTCATGATTGAGAAAGGGGTGATTTCAGAATCCGACATTGATTTTTTTAAATTTTGTAATTCAGTTGATAGCGCTTTCAAATACCTAACTGAAAAAATAACCTCAACCCACCTAAAAGGGCCAAATTTTTAAACGGATGAAGATATGATTAAGAAGCTCGTTATTTTAGTTTATTTCCTTAGCCTATCAATCGCGCAGGTAAATCCTGCAAAATCCCTGCACCGAAATCCGCCAAGATCTTGGGCGCTGACAGGAGCAACAATTCACACTGAACCGGGAAAAACTATTTTCAATGGAACAGTTTTAATAAGGAATGGTATCATTTCATCGGTAGGTAAAAACGTTAAAATTCCTTTGCAAGCAACCGTTTTAAAAATGGATGGAAAGCATATATATGCTGGATTTATAGAAAGTTGGATGGATGTAAAGTCAAAAAAAGATACTGCGTCGCTTGAAACTCACTGGAATTCAAATATGCGTTCACATCTGAAAGCAAGTGAATTTTATACTCCTAATGAAAAAGAGCTAAATAAACTTAGAATGCTTGGTTTTACTACCGTACATCTTGCACCAAATGGCGGGATATATCAAGGACGCTCTAGCCTTGTTAATATTGATAAAAAACCTAAGGTGTTATCGAATGACATTGCACAAGTTGTTGAATTTAAATCCGGAGGATGGGGAGCAAAAGAGTATCCAACATCATTACTTGGTGCTATTGCATTTATCCGTCAAGGTTTAATAGATGCAAAGTGGTACGATAAGGCTCAAGAAATAATTTCAAAATATCCTGACGGTAACGAACAAATTGAATTTGATCAATCATTGAGTGCGATTGGAAGTTTTTTAAAAAAGGGTAAGCCGTTTGTATTTGAAACAAAAAACGAGCTTTACATTGATAGGGCATACAATATCGCAAATGAATTTGAACTGAAACTTTGGATTAGAGGCAATGGATACGAGTACAGAAGATTAAATCAATTAAATCAAGCGCACATGATAATACCAATTAATTATCCAGCCAAACCTGAAGTTGCTAACCCCTACAGCGCTTTACAATATTCTACTCAACAGCTTAAACATTGGGATATGGCACCTGATAATTTGAAAAAGCTCAGCGAAAAAAATATAAAGTACTCTATCACATCGAGTGGGCTCAAAAATAAAAAAGATTTTAGAAAAAATTTATCTAAATCTGTTAGGAGAGGTCTCAACGAGGCTGATGCGCTTGCTAGCTTGACTACTATACCAGCAAAAGCCTTTGGTCAATCGAAGCGCCTAGGAAAAATTTATCCTGGGTACATTGCTAATCTGGTTATAACTAATAATAATTATTTTCATGAGGATTCAAAAGTACAGTCTGTTTGGATTGAAGGAAATGAGCTTCAATTATCTCCTGACCCTATAAATCATTATGCAGGATTATGGACATTAAAAGAAAGAGAAAAAACCTGGGCTTTAGATATTGATAAAAATGAGCTGATATTTTCAGCAAGATTAATTAGAGATAGTATTTCAATATCAGTCGAAAATCTTGACATTAAAAGAGATCAAATCTCGTTTACAATTAATGACGCAAAAAACTTTAATAATGGAGCAGTGAGATTTATTGGTAGAATTGAAAAAAAAGAAATGTCAGGCAAGATAATTTATGCAGATGATAGTAGATCTTCTTGGACAGCGCAGCTAGACTCAAAAAAACCTGTCCCTGTTTTTACTATTAAAAAAGAGATACCAAGCAATCTTGAGGTTTTTTACCCAGAAGGTGCATATGGATTTGATGAAAAAATAACTAAACCAAAGACTATTCTAGTTGATGATGCTACAATATGGACATCAGGCCCTGATGGAGTTTTAAAAGGATTCGATATACTTTTCCAAAATGGAAAAGTTAAGCAGATTGCCAAAAATATTTATCTCAACGATAAGAATGCAATTATAATAGATGGAAAAGGGAAGCATATTACTCCAGGATTAATTGATGCTCATAGCCATATGGCTGGAGAATCAATTAATGAAGGTTTCCAAAACGTTACCGCTGAAGTGAGAATGCGCGATGTAATTGACCCCAATGATATAGCAATGTATCGTGCGCTTGCCGGAGGTCTGACAACAATAAACTTACTACATGGTTCCGCTAATCCGATTGGTGGTCAAAGCGTTGTCATGAAATTAAGATGGGGAAGTTTTTCAAATGATTTAATTTTTAATGAAGCATCGCAAGCTATAAAATTTGCGTTGGGCGAAAATGTTAAACGAAAACGATCCTATGGTCGTTATCCAGAAACAAGAATGGGCGTTGAACAAGTTATAAGAGACGCATTCTCTGCTGCAAGAGACTACAGCAAAACATGGAATACATACAGTAAAGATGTAAAGCTTCAGCGTACAAAGTTGCCACCGCGACGCGACTTAGAGCTCGATGCTTTAGTTGAAATATTAAATGGAAAAAGAATTGTTCACGCTCACTCATATCGCCAAGATGAAATTCTTATGCTGACTCGAATTGCTGAAGATTTTGGTTTTACCATGGGAACATTCCAGCACGTTTTAGAAGGCTACAAGGTTGCAGAGCGACTTGCAGAGCACGGTGCAAGCGCTTCAACATTTTCGGATTGGTGGGCCTATAAATTTGAAGTGATCGATGCGATTCCTTTTAATGCTACTTTAATGGCAAATGTAGGTGTAAACGTATCTTTCAATTCTGATAGTGATGAACTTGCACGACGTATGAATCTTGAAGCTGCGAAAGCAGTCAAGTATGGAGGTTTATCAGAGGAGGAAGCATTGAAAATGGTTACAATAAACCCTGCTAAGCAGCTTAAAATTGATAAATATGTTGGTTCTCTTGAAATTGGGAAGGATGCTGATTTTGTATTATGGTCCGGACATCCGCTTTCAAACTATACCATATGCGAACAAACATGGGTAGATGGAAAACAATATTTCTCACTAAAGAAAGATGCATATTATAGAGAAAGAGATGAAAAACTGAGAAATGACCTAATTCAAAAGATACTGGTTAGTAGTGAAACCGGTAGCAGCATAATGATTCCAGATAGTGAAGACGCTAATAATTACCATACCTGTAATAGTGATCATAATCATGATGATGAAGGAAGCCATTGATAATGAAAAATTTACTAATTATTTTTTTATTTACTGTTTCAATATCTGCAAACGAACAGATTCCTGCTCCTCCCCAGAAAAATCCAATTCTATTAAAAAATGGACTTATTCATACTGTTTCAAATGGAATTGTTGAGGGATCAATTCTTTTTGATAAAGGCAAAATTCTTCGTATTGCAAAATATATTACACCACCGGAGAATTGTGAAGTTATTGACCTGGATGGTAAGCATGTATACCCTGGAATGATTGCTGCGGTTTCTGGATTAGGTTTGGTTGAAATCAACGCGGTAGCTGTTACTAATGATCACTCTGAACGGGGAGATTTCAATCCAAATGTGCGCACAAACGTTGCCTTCAACCCAGATTCAGAAATCATACCAACTACAAGATCTAATGGCATTCTAATTGCAAATGTAATACCTGCTTCAGGCTTAGTATCTGGGCAATCATCTGTAATGATGCTTGATGGTTGGACTTGGGAAAATGCAACCCTATCTTTTCCGAGCGGTCTTCATATTAATTGGCCAAATATGAATTCAAGCTCTAGAACTGATAATGATAAAAAAAGATTAAAAGCTGCAAGGCAGCAATTAGATAATTTAGAAAAAATGATAAAAGATGCTAGAGCATACGCAAGGCTTAGGCAAACCAAATCAAGATTAGCTGAAGACTATCACAATGAAGATCTGCGATGGGAAAGTATGATCCCCTACGTTGAAAAGAAACTTCCAATTTTTGTTCACGCAAACGAAGTAAGACAAATTGAAGCTTCTATTAGCTGGGCAAATAGGCATAACCTTGACATCATAATTGTCGGCGGTAAAGATGCATGGCGGACAACGGATATTTTGGTTAAAAATAGAATTCCAATTGTATATGAAGGGGTAACTTCCCTGCCATATAGACGATATGAAGATTACGACCAAGCATATAAAACACCATCAATATTGTATGAAAAAGGGGTGCAATTTTGTATTTCAGATTATGGTTATGCTGGTAGAGCTGAGCAGATAAGAAATTTGCCCTACCAAGCTTCTATGGCAGCTTCCTATGGATTACCAAAAAAAGCAGCATTTCGAGCTGTAACTTTATCTGTGGCGGAAATTTTAGGAATCGATGAAAAAGTAGGTTCCTTAGATGAAGGAAAAGATGCAACCTTATTTATTTCAGATGGAGATCCACTTGAAATACGAACAAATATCATTCAGGCATATATTCAAGGTAAAAAGATAGATATGGGGGATAGGCACAAGAGCCTGTATTCAAAATACAAAGAAAAATACAGGCAGCTTGACATCCTAAAAGAGTAAAATTGTAACCTATTTTATTTTATAAATCGCATAATCTCCAGGAGAGGCACCAACAACAAGCTCCTCTTGGAGTTCGCCTACGTTATTATGAACGAAGACTGTATCGGGAGCAGTGTAGTCGCTCGTAACACCAAGAAATAATTTTTCTTCAAATCCATTTGCAGAATATAAATGATTGGAATTATATGATCCGATTTTTGAAAGCGATTGCAACGATAAATCAGCATTTAATGGTGCAGCTCCACCATTATAGGTTCTAAAAGCTCGATTATCAAACTTAAATACGTCTCCACCA
>CEQP01033923.1_pt1 | contig 12065 bp, 11 predicted proteins | sample 356291 | NCBI WGS metagenome assembly CEQP01 (sample SAMEA2621221, study PRJEB7988) | marine metagenome | isolation source: saline water (ENVO:00002010), including | reverse complement strand
ATAAATTAAACACAGTAAAACTAAAAGTAGTTTATAAAGACGGATTTATCTATCTAACTAGAAAAAATAGAGATTCGTCTTGGTATAAAAACTTACTAGAAAACAATTACGCCGAAATAGAAATTAACAATAATCTTTTAAGCGGCAATGCTTTTGAGATGATGAATGAAAAAGAAAAAGTAGAAATTTCAAAGATAAAATACGATAACGAGAGAAGCTTAGAACAAAGATATGGTTTTAGATTAGAGATTAAGGAGAAGATAAAATAGGAACAATTTTTGGGAAAACCATAAGTCTTAAGAAAAGTGAAAAAAAAGCTCTTCAAAGTTTATCCAGGAAACGTGTAACAGGCGATGTCTTTATCAATAAAGAGTTCTTAAAATCATTAACCACAGTACATGAAACAATAAATAAAAACATAAATCTTGTAATTAATATTCGTGGAAAAATTGACTTAATCTTTATTGGAGAAATTTCAGACTTAGAAAGTCATTTAAATTTAAAGTACGGTTTTAAAGATTATCCAAAAAACATGAGGCTTTTGTCTATAGCTTATCGTAAAAGCAGTTTACAAAAAAAAGAGAAAGTATCTTTTATTAATTCTAAATTTATAAATTTTATACTTATAAAAAAATCTATGGATGACAATATTGCTTTCACGCTTTGTACAAAAAATCCACTAGAAAATAAGCAATTGTGGTCTACAAAAGAATTTACGGATTTAAATTTATTAAACAATGAGGGATCATGGGAGAAGAATAAAAAGCTCAAACAAGTTTCGAGCCGACCTCACTATAAAAACTACGAAAAAGAAAATGTGTTTCTTGCTATTGTCAGTAATAAATCTAAAAGAGATTTAGAAACTTCCCTTGAACAAATGAAAGAGTTATGTAAATCATTAGGAAAACAAATAGTCGGATGGAAGTCTCAGTTAAGAAAAAATTTCGACACTAGAACTCTCATGGGCAAAGGTGTTTTAGATGAAATACTATTGGAATCAAAATATTACGATGCAACATCTATTATTTTTAATCAAGAACTTTCTCCAATTCAGTCTAAAGAAATATCAAAGTTAACTAACATCAAAATAACTGATAGAACGGAGTTAATATTACAAATATTTGAAAAGAATGCTAAGTCAAAAGAGGCTCATAACCAGATTGAACTTGCTAGGCTAAGATACGAATTACCAAGATTAACGGGTTTTGGAAAAAGCTTCTCTCAAATTGCTGGCGGTATTAGATCAAAAGGACCTGGTGAAAAGAAGAGCGAGCAAAGAAAAAGATACATAAGAAGAAGGATAAATATGCTAGAAAAACAAATTGATGAACTTAGTAGAAGAAGATTTCAAACAAGATCAAACAGAGAGAAAAACGAACTATTCTCTGCCACGTTAATTGGATATACATGTGCTGGAAAATCTACCTTGTTTAATAGGTTAACTAAATCACAAGTTACTGAAAGTACTAAACCTTTCTCTACTTTAAATCCAACTACAAGAAAGGCATACCTTTCAAACGACTTAGAAATTCTTTTGACAGATACGGTTGGGTTTATTAGTGATTTACCTAATGACCTGATATCGTCATTTAGAGCAACTTTAGAAGAAATTACCGAATCAAATATATTAGTCCATATAGTTGATGCATCAGATCCAGATTTAGAAGGAAAAGTACATTCTGTCGAGGAAACATTATTAAAAACTCACCTAATCGATCACCCGAGAATTATTGTCTTCAATAAGATAGATTTAATTACATCTCAAGAAAAAGGTGCTTTAGAAATAAAGTATGGGCAACCTATGGTCTCATCTTTAAAATCTGATGGGATTCTTGAGCTAAGGAAATTTATGGAGAATTTTATTAACTCTACATCAATGAATAAGAAAGTAGTAAATATTTAGAATCCAATATGTTGTTCATTCTCAAATTTTAATCTGCCACTCTTTATTACTTTCGTATCACCACCAGATCTATTAACTTCAAACAACAGGCTGTTTTCTTCATCTTCGGCTTTCCATCCTTGAACTGTAAGATCATCTGTAGGCCAAACTGGGCTGGAGAACCTTAAGCCTACTTCTTTTATTGTCCCTGGGAATCCTCCTAGGTGATTATCGGTAATTTGTTCAATGGCCATAGCCATGGTGCATAAACCATGAACAATAACTCCATCTAGTCCTGCCTTTTTTGCATATTCTGGATCAATATGAATTTTATTTCTGTCTCCTGATGCCTCGGCGTATTTGTAAGTCACACCATCAGGAACATGGAAATCTTGGCTAAAGATTATTTGTTTTGTTGAAGCTTCTTTAGGTGCTTTTGGTTTAGGTTTAGGCTTAGGCTTAGGGTCTTTTTGCTGATTACTCTTTTCGAGTTTTGAATCTTCAGCCCTTATAAACAAAGACCATTCGGAAGTTCCCGTTTCTTTGGAATTGGAATCTAGATGTATTGATTTAAGAGTTAAAATATAATTTCTTCCTTTTTGTTGAATGTTCTCTATTATTGCATGAGTTGTTATTTCCTCATTTAATTTTAGCAGTCTATTGAATTTCATTTTTTGTTCACCATGAACAAGCATCAATATGTTTCTTTCTACATCTTCTTTTGAACCATGTAGTTCTTCTAGGCTCCATAATTCAGTAATATGTGAAATTTCCAACGCAACATTAAACATTGGAGGAGCAAATTTATTCCTTGAATAAAAACCCATAGGGTTATCTGAACCAATAGCATCAAGATAATTTTTTACAGAAACATCATCAATCTTTACAGATTGAGCCTTTGTTTTATACCCTATAACTTTTGTGTTTAAACCCATTATGTACCACCTTCATTAATCATAAAATAACTTATAAAGAGTTTAGTATATCATTAATTCTTTTCTTTTTATCTGGATCATCGGTGAGAGTTCTTCCCAGCACAAGGTAGTCCGCTCCTTTTTCTATCGCTTGCTTAGGAGTAATTATTCTCTTTTGATCATCATCTCTCAATTCCATTCTTACTCCTGGCACAAGAATTTTAACAGAATCACCAAAATTATTTTTTATTAAATCTATTTCCTCACCAGAACAAACTACACCATCTATACCAGCTGATACTGAAGTTTCGACTAGTTTTAAAACATTGTCAGCAATGCTCCCATTGAAGCCAATGGAATTTAATTCTTTTTGATCAAAGCTTGTTAGAATTGTTACTCCAAAAATATCTGGCCTAACCTTTCCAAGCTGTTGTTCTAAATTATTTAATTCTTTCAATACGGATTTAATTAATCCTGGACCAGCTAGGCAATGCATTGTAAAAATCTTAGTATTTATATCAAATAAGAATTTCAGAGAATTTTCTATAGTATTAGGGATATCAAAAAACTTAAAGTCAAACATTACAGAAAGGTTCTTCGAACTTATAATATCAATAAGTTCCTTCGAATTAGGCAAAAAAGATACTGGGCCAACTTTAACGAAACTCAATGGAGGAACGACATCGTTAATAATTGAATCAATCTCTTTTAAATCAGATGTGTCTAAAGCTAGAATTAATTTATCTTTATTTTCCATTTATTTTCTCAGCTAATTTTTTGAAATCATCTTTTTTTATCTGCTCACTTGTAGCACTAGCTCTATCTTTTAACTCTATTGAGTCTTTTGCTAATGATTTTGGTCCAATAACAACCTGGTAAGGTATTCCGATTAGGTCTGCGTCTTTAAACTTAAAACCTGGATTCTCATCTCTATCGTCCAAAAATACATCAAACCCAAGCTCTAAAAGATAGCTATACAAGCTTTCACTTAACTCGAGTACTTCTGTATTCTTAAGGTCCGTAGGAATAATTCCAACCTCAAAAGGAGCGATAGAAGAAGGTAGCTTTATACCATTTTCATCATGATTCTGCTCTATTGCAGCTGCTAAAACCCGGCCAACACCTATTCCGTAACATCCCATAAAATAATTTTTTTCTTTTCCGTCTTTATCGACAAATTTAGCATCCATAGCATTACTATATTTTGTACCTAGTTTAAAAACATGTCCTACTTCAATTCCCCTTATAGAGTTCAGACTGCCTTTAGTGCAATTTGGACACTTGTCACCATCCTGTGCTTCTCTGAAATCTCCGAATTCTTTAATGTCAAAGTCTCTGGGAAAGTTTGAATTAATATAATGCTTATCAGGCTTGTTTGCTCCGATAACAAAATTAGACATAGATTGAATTGCGTTGTCAGAATAAATGTCAATATTTAAATCTACGGGTCCAGAAAAACCCTTTGGGGTATTAAGTTTTTTTATTTCGTCTGAAGTTGCTAAGTCTACAGTTTCTAAATTTCGTATCTTTTTATACTTAGGCAAGCTAAGTTCATGATCACCTCTTATTAAAACTGCTTCTAATCCGGAATCCGTTGAGAGGATCATGGTTTTTACTACATTTTTTTCATCAGTTTTTAAGAAATCGGCAACTTCAGTTACTGAAACCATTGCAGGTGTATCAACTATAGTTAAATCCAAAAGATCTTCTTTTTTTGATATTTTGGATGATTTAATGGAAGCTGATTCAACATTAGCAGCAAAGTCACAATCACTACATGATAGAATTAAATCCTCACCAGTCTCGGCTAGAACCATAAACTCATGAGAAGAGCTTCCTCCTATATTTCCTGAATCTGCCTGAACGGCTTTAAAAGTTAAGCCACATCTATCAAATATTTTGTTATATGCATCAAACATTTGTGAGTATGATTTCTCAGAAGATTTTTCATCAACATCAAAACTATATGCATCTTTCATAACAAATTCTCTTGCTCTCATTACTCCAAATCTTGGTCTAATCTCATCTCGGAATTTAGGTTGTATCTGATAAAGAGTTAGAGGTAAGTCTTTATAAGATTTAGCTTCTCTACTAACTAAGTCAGTAACAACTTCCTCATGCGTTGGTCCTAAACAAAAGTCTCTGTCCGCTCTATCCTTAAATCTTAATAATTCTTTGCCGTACACATCCCACCTTCCACTTTTAATCCATAGGTCAGAAGGTGTTACGAATGGCATCATAACCTCAATTGCATTAGCATTATTCATCTCTTCTCTTACAATATTTTCTACTTTCCTAAAAACTTTTAGTCCAGTAGGTAAAAAATTGTATATACCAGCTGCAACTTTTCTAATCATTCCAGCTCGAATCATTAATTTATGGCTTTGAGTCTCAGCATCTGCTGGTGCTTCTTTAAGAGTTGATAATAAAAAATTTGATAATCTCAATTTATATATTGAATCAATTTAAATTTTTGATCTCCTCAACTAATATATCTACCAATTCACTTTCTTCACATGATTTAAAAAGTTTACCGTTCTTATAAATTTGACCCTTTCCAAATCTGCCTCCAGCAATTCCAATATCTGCATCTGAGGCTTCTCCAGGTCCATTAACAACACATCCTAGTATTGCGACCTTTAATGATCTTTTTGGTTTAAGGTCAACTATTCTTTTTTCTGTTTCTTCGACCAATTTACGCAAATCTATTTCTAATCTTCCACAACCAGGACAAGAAATAAGTTCTATACCATTTTTAAAATGCCCCAATGATTTTAGTATATTGTTACCCAGAATAACTTCTTTGATAGGATCATCAGTTAAGGAAACCCTTATAGTATCCCCGATGCCTTCTGATAGCAAGCTACCTATTCCTATTGCCGACTTAACTGAACCAATTTCAAAAGTTCCTGCTTCTGTTACACCTAAATGTAATGGAATATCTGTCAAAGCAGCCAACTTTCTATAAGACTCCTGCATTATATGGACACTTGTTGATTTAACAGAGACTTTGACATCTTTAAAATTTAATTCATCCAGAATAGAAACATGTCTCATCGCACTTTCTACTAATGCATCGGATGTTGGAGATCCATGTTTTCTAAGTATGTCCTTTTCTAGTGATCCAGAATTAACACCAATCCTAATAGGTATCCCTTCTAGCTTCATAGCGCTAACAACTGTTTCAATATTTTTTCGTGCCCCGATATTGCCAGGATTAATCCGTAATCCTTTAACTCCCGATTTTATAGCCTCTAAGGCTAGTCTATAACTAAAATGTATATCTGCAATTACAGGAAGGTTCACATTTGCGACTATTGTCTTTAAAGCTTTTGCAGCATCTTCGTCAGGTACAGCGCATCTAATTATTTGGCATCCAGCTGCTTCAACTTCATTAATTTGATTTATTGTTGCATCACTATCTCTAGTATCAGTTTTGGTCATTGTTTGGACTGGTATTGGATGTCCAGAACCAATCATTACATCGCCAATTTGTATAGTCCTTGTTTCTCTTCTCATTTCTCTAATCTTATTTATAATAAAATATCTCTCAAACAATGTAAAAATGTATCGGTTATTTTTTTATGTATAATAAAGGGTATTATGAAAAAAATCATATTTAAGAAAAATATTAATGATGCCGCTCCTGAAGAAAGTTCGTCGAATGTGAAGATGAAATCTTTTAAGCGTGATAAGGCAGATCAGCAAGATTTTACATTTGACGAGCCAAAAGTCCTGGATGCACTCAAGAATGTTATGGATCCCGAGCTGCCAGTCAGTATTGTCGATTTAGGCCTTATATATCATGTCGATATAGCTGACAACAATATTAAAGTCCAAATGACCCTAACAACCCCGGGCTGTTCTATGGGAAGCATGATATCTTCTCAAGTAGAAAATACGCTCTATGCATTAGGGGCTAAGAGTGTAGTTGTTGAAGTTGTATGGGATCCTCCATGGAACCCCAACATGATGAGTGAAGAAGCTAAAACGAAGCTTGGCATGTAATATATGGAAAAAAAAGACAAAGTTGCACAGATACTTAAAGATGTAAATTACCCTGGGTTTTCTAGAGATATAATATCTTTTGGATTAGTTAAAGACGTCAGTGTCTCTGAAGATTCTGTAGTAATCTCATTAGAACTTCCAAAAGAGGATCAAAAACTTGCTCAAGAACTTACAAAAGATATTAATAACGCATTTTCAAGAGAAGGTTTGCCCTTCCCAGAATTAAATTTCTCGGTATATGAGCATAAACAAGAATCCCCGACAGAAAAATCATCATCAGAAGGTGAAAATCCTAAATTGCCTAACATTAAGAAATATATTGCGGTTGCTAGCGGCAAGGGTGGTGTTGGGAAATCTACTGTATCTGTAAATTTAGCGTTAGCTTTTTCCTCTCTTCTTAAGAATGTAGGATTAATGGATGCGGATATTTGGGGTCCTAGTATTCCTATAATGTGTGGGATTCAAAGTAAGCCAATGGCAACAAAGGAAGAAAAAATACTTCCAATTGAAAAATTCAATATAAAGATGATGTCTATAGGTTTTTTATTAGATGAAGAAGATACAGTTATTTGGAGAGGTCCAATGATTCATGGAGCAATAAAACAATTTATCGAAGATGTTGAATGGGAAGGAGTCGATAATTTAGTAATTGATTTACCACCCGGAACAGGAGATGCTCATTTATCGTTAATACAAACTGTTCCATTAAGTGGTGGAATAATAGTTACAACCCCTCAAGATGTAGCCTTAATTGATGTGAAAAGGGGAATACAAATGTTTCGAAAGTTGAATGTACCTGTCTTAGGAATTATAGAAAATATGAGTTACTTGCAAAATGGTGATGAAATAATCGATATTTTTGGGCGCGGCGGCGGTAAGGCTATAGCAGAAAAATTTGATGTGCCTTTTCTGGGTGAAATACCGATTGACCCTGAAATAAGAAAAGGTGGGGACAGTGGGAATCCAATAGTTTTCTCAAATCCAGACTCTTCTTCTTCTAAAGCATTTCAAGATATAGCGGTCAAGCTAGTAGAAAAAATTTAAATTCCTTTTAAAATAAAGCTATGAGTAAAGATGAAGCATTAATGGATTTTTCAAACATTATTCTTTCTTATGGGATGAATGCGACCATTCATCTTGGCCTAACCCCAGATCCATCTAGTGGACAGATCTCTAAAGATTTAAATAGAGCAAAAGATTTGATCGACATCTTAGAGGTATTAAAAACAAAAACAACAGGGAATCTAACAAAAGACGAGGAAAAGATTTTAGATGAGACTCTAGCTAACTTAAAACTTTTATACGTAAAAGCATTAGAAACTAAACAAGAGTAGTTAATCAATACCCTCAATAATATTCGAGGACGATACAAGCCTTAATGTGCAAGTCTTTAGAATGAGGCATTTACGTAGAGGTATTTCTTTGAAAAATAGTTCTTTGTTAAATTTGTTTTTCAAATCAAACCATAATTTTTCATCTTCAACTACATACAAGACTCCGTTCTTGAGTTCGCCTGAACTAAATATGAAATTTAAACGTTCTTTTTCTAGTTTCAATTTATCGATGTTTACTCTTGCAAAATAGCCGGCATTGATTTTTAATTCATTCTTAGCAGCAAAGTATGTTAGCCTGAAAACATTTTCATTTGTCGGAAGAGCTGCAGGATAGACTATATTAATTTCTTCGTAATTATCAGCAACCTTCTTCCAGAAAAGACTATAATTGGTCCTTTCTAAATCCAAATGTGTTTTACTGTAATTTGAACTTAAGAGAAATCTGTCCCTAATTGAATAAAAGTTTTCTTTTGTATCATACAAATGAAAAGTTATAGCAACAATCAATAAGATTATAGCGAATTTTCTTGGATAAAATTTAACTACCCCTATAAAGATTATGCAATAAATTAGATAGTAGTTTATCCAAAAGAATCTTCCTGATGCTCTAAAGCTTGATAGATATGAAGTAATTTCATCACTAATTTTAATGACATGTGTATCTTCTCCTATCCCAATATGATTGCTAATAGCCATCAAAGAAACAATTAACATCATAATAAATATTACTATTGTTTTTTTGCTATTTTCTTTAATTAAAAAAGTTAAATTTTTAATTTTTACCAGCGCAAATGGAAAAAGTATCAACAAGCCTAGTCCTAAATAATTAAAACCCTCATAGTCAGCATAAAAGTTTTCAATCGATCTTGAAGCTAAAATTGGTAAAACATTAGACCACTCAGAAAAATAAATACCTGCAGGATTGATTAAAGAATTTAAATTCATTGAATAATAGCCAAAACCTCCACTAGGTCCAGCGGAGTCAGCGGAAAAATATCCAAAAATAAACATCATAACTAAAATTGAGCAAAAAATGTAAATTGCTTTAAGACTGTTTAAATTTAGTTTTAATTTGTTTTTTATAATTAAGTCGGCAGCAAACAGAATAAGACAAAACATGAGTAAATATCCGTGAACCAATAAGGCAAGAGTTAGATTAATAAGCCAAGCCTTGTAACAAAAGTTTTTTCTTAACAATAAGTATATAGAGAACAGCAAGAGCCATTGAGCCAACAACCCAATATGTGGAATGTAGATTCTATAAAGAAACACAGGACTTGTAATGAAGAGTATAGTCATAAGTCCAATAAGAATCTTATCATTAGTAAAAATTTCTAAAATCTTTTTAGAGAAGTAAGCATGTAGAACGAATGAAATATAAATCCAAAAACCAAAGTATTGGAAATCGTAAGGTAGAAAATTAGAAAATGGTTTAAGTGTTAATGCTAAAAGTGGTATTGAACCTGTGAATACAATATTTGATCCTCCACCAAAACCATAGTCTGGAGTAGCAAAAAATGGAAGTTGAAAAAAAGGTGTGCTTTTATAAAAAACCCAACCAACCCATGTAAAAGCAAAGTCTGAAATACCACTAAAATCTAGTATCCAGTCTACATTTAAAGGATTGATTACAGAAAATGGTATTAAAATAAAAAAAAAGACGGAGCCAATCAGTAAGGTATCTATATTTTTCTTAATAAAACTAACTAGATTCTTGGACATAAAAGATAGCTCTCATCAATAGTATAGTTGAACATTCTTTGATTTAAACCATTATGTATATTTTAAGAAAACTTTAATTTATAATGAAACTAAAGATTCTGGGGCGTTAATTTGAAACCAAAAAAACTACATTTTCAAGATACTTTCTATTCAAAAATCTATAAAGAATACCTTTACAAAGGACCTCGTGGTTTTTTGTTCGATATTAACCACAAACTAATGGAGTGCTCGATAGATTCGAAAACAAATGCAGTTTGTTTAGATATAGGTGGTGGAGCCTTGCAACATTTGCCTTATATAAAAAAAGATACGATAGAAAACTACAGTGTTTATGACTATGAATATTTAAGAGATGGGTTCTTGAACTCTGACTTAGTTAAAAATGAAAAAGATATACAAATTGATTTTTTTTCAATAGAGAACAATTCTGACCTTCTTGCTAAAAAAGGAACTTTTTCTCGAATAATTGCTTCGCATGTTTTAGAACATTTAGAAAAACCTGAAGAGGCATTAATTGAGTGGGTGGAACTTTTATCAGATGACGGCATAATTTCAATCAGCATACCAGCGGACCCTGGACTTTTTTGGAAAATAGGTCAATTAATTAGCTTCAATAAATTTTCTAAACTTAATAAGTGCAACTATGAAGAATTTGAAATGTGGAACGCTAGACAGCATATCAACTCGGGGCAAAGAATAACAAGAATAATTAATTACTATTTTTCAAAAAAGAAGTCCTATGGTTTTCCTGGAATATATCCATTTTATAATTTTAATTTATTTCTATTTTTCCAATTGAAAAAATCTGACTTCAACTATTTTAGGACTGAAACATAACTAAAATTGTTACAATTTAATAATTTCTTTCAAAAGTTTTATTCTAGCATTTAAATCTTTTTTCTTAAGGGTTAACAATCTTTCTACTCCAAACTTTTCTATAGTAAATGAGGATAAAGCTGATGCGTACAACATACCTTCTAAAATACTTTTTTGATTAATATTTTTAAGGGTGTCTAAATAACTGAACAATGCACCGGCATAGCTATCACCTGCACCAGTTGGATCAACTACATCACAGAACGGATAACTTGGAATCCACTTAATAGTTTTGTTCGTCACCAGCATTGATCCTGAACTTCCTCTTTTTATAATTAAAAATTTGATTTGATATCTGTTTCTTAATACATCAAGGCAATCATTGAAAGAACTTTTTCTTGCGATTAATCTCAATTCTAGCTCATTGATTGTTAATATATTTATTCTTTTTAGTATTTTATTTAGTTCGTTTCTTTTTGAATTAATCCAAAAATTCATTGTATCCATCCCTACTATTCTTGCGTTTGGGTAAAGATCAAGAACTTTGTTCTGTAGAACTGGGTCTATATTTGCTAAAAAAAGCATTGAGCCTTTGGTGTATGATTGAGGGACTTGAGGTGAAAAGTTTTGGAAAACATTTAATCTTGTAAATTTTGTTACAGGATCTTCAGAAAACTTGTTATAGACACCTCCCCAGCTAAACGTCTTACCTTCTTCTATTGCCAAGCCTTCGGTAGCTACTTTCTTCCTGTTTAAAAGGTTTAATGTTTTTTTTGGAAAATCTTTTCCAACAACGGAAATTATTTTTGTTCTGGACTTGAAGCTAGCAGCAAGAGAAAAATATATACAAGAACCTCCTATGATTTTTTTTCTTTTTCCTCTTGGCGTTTGAATATCATCAAAAGCTGATGTTCCGACAACAATAATGCTCATGAAAGCAAATATCTCCTTATAATTGCAGACAACTTTTCTTTTGATTCATCAGATATCGAATGAATAGAGCTAATAATAGACAACCTCAATGCGCTCTCAATGTAATCATCTTTCTCGTCAGGAATATTCTTCGTAGCATTTTCAATCAACAATCTAGCGTTAGCTATATTTTCTTTCATTGTGTTTACAACTTCCTCTACAGTTACTGATTCATGATTTTTGTGCCAACAATCATAATCAGTACTTAAGGCAACTGTCGAATAACAAATTTCAGCTTCTCTTGCAAGTTTAGCTTCAGGCATGTTAGTCATACCAATTACATCTACACCCATTGTTCTATAAAAATTACTTTCAGCTAAAGAGGAGAATTGTGGTCCTTCTATGCAGAGATATGTTCCACCAAGTTGTGCGTCTAAATTTAGCTCTAAACATGAATCATATAAAACTTTTGATAGT
>CEQP01012973.1_pt1 | contig 12084 bp, 15 predicted proteins | sample 356291 | NCBI WGS metagenome assembly CEQP01 (sample SAMEA2621221, study PRJEB7988) | marine metagenome | isolation source: saline water (ENVO:00002010), including | reverse complement strand
TTTTAATTTTAAATAAATAAATTAATATGCTTGAAAAGAAATATGATTGGGTCGATCGAACATTATTTTTAATGTTTGCTTATGCTCATATTACTGATTGGGAACTAGCAGATTCTGAACGCGAAGTTATTAAAAGTAAAACGGACTTTATTTTGAAAAATATTGATGGAAAAGAAGATGACTATAGTTCTGACCAAATTGAATTGAAAATGAAGATAGCATACAGATATTGGAATGAAATTCAAAATGAATCTGTTGATGATGTTTTGAGCGAACTTCAGAAAATAGCAGGTGAAATGAAATCTGAAAGCTGGTTCGATCATGATTTCGCCAAAAAAATGATAGGCTTCCTGTATGAGGTAGCTGAAGCTGATGGAGTTGTATTAGATAATGAGAAATTTAGTATTGAGGACTTATCGTCTCTTTGGGAAATAGAATCTACTTTCTAGTTTATTTATCAATTTATTTTTTTAATAAAGTCTGCTAGCTTTTTCGTCTTTGAATTAATTAGGTTAATATTCCTCCCACCATTTAAGATAAGGTTTATTTATTGTATTTTTTGAAAGAACTTCACCAATTCTTGGCGTGATGTAACTCAGTCCTGACTCTTCTGCTAATTTAATAGATTCTATTACTGGCTCATCCCATGGATGTAGAGCTAATGTGAAACCTCCCCAGTGGATTGGCATAAAATATTTAGTTCTCAGTTCTTTAGCTGCTAGGATAGCCTCAAATGGAAACATGTGAACATACTTCCAAGCTAAATTATATTGTCCACAATCCAGTAGAGATATGTCAAAAGGGCCATGATTCTTACCAATTTTTTTAAAATGGTCACCATACCCACTATCTCCACTAAAGTAAATTTTCGCACCCGGTGACTTTATCGCCCAAGAGCTCCATAAAGTATAGTTTCTATTAAGCGGGCCCCTTCCTGAAAAATGTCTGCTGGGCAGACATACGAACTCAATTTCTCCAAATTGATAGTTTTCATCCCAATTTAATTCAATTATTTTTTCTTTCTTTACATTCCATTTTATTAAATGGTTACCAAGGCCATGAGGGACTAAAAAAGTTTTTACATTTTCCTTAATTTTTTTTATGGTTGAGTAATCTAGATGATCATAATGATCATGCGACAAAACAACAAAATCAATATTTGTCATTTCTAATGGATCAATGGGTAGAATTTTGTTATATCTCCTCAAGCTTGGAATTGGTAATGGGGAAGCATGACTCCCTAACATCGGATCCAATAATATTTTCTTGCCACCTAGGTTGATGATAAATGCAGAATGCCCCAACCACGCTATTTTATAATTATCTTTTTCAACATTACTAAAACTAGAATAATTAATTTTGGTCGGGGTAACATCTCGACTGGGTGTTCGATTTGAATCTGTTTTAAAATAATCCAAGGTAGATACCTCACCTGTCATCATCGGTGTTGGTTGCAACCCTTTAAATTGATTTTCTTTATAATTTGAAAAGTTTTGATAAAATTCCATCTGCTTTGATGTTGGGTTTGAACCAAATTGAGGAGCAAAATTAATAAATAATGTAACTATGAGAGCTAGGACGGCTAGTGCTATAATAACATATGTAAAAAATTTTATTATCATTTAGTTTTCCTGATAAGTAAGGTTGTCTATTAATTATTAAATAATTCCTGAGTTTACACATTATTGTTTATAAATCTTTTCAGGAGAGTACTAGCTCAGATACATCTTGTAACTTTAAATTAATTTATATATTTGCTGTGAATTGAACATCTATTTTTTATCAAATTAATAATTTGATTTTTTTTTTTATTTTTAAGTAGATTACTTTATGAGTTATAAAATAGTTCAGGTTTTAGAAAAGGATTTAGACTTTGTTTTATCTCTGAACCAAAATGCTCTTTCTGCTGTGAGCCATTCAACATTTGATAAAATGAATCATTTCTTAAAAATATCATCATATTTTAAAGTTTTAAAAATGAAAAAAATACCGGTTGGTTTCTTGATAGGTCTATCACCTAAAAAAAATTATGCAAGCGAAAACTACAAATGGTTTAATAAAAGATATGATTCTTTTTTATATATTGATAGAATAGTTATTCATGAAAATTATCAAAGAATGGGCTTAGGGACCATTTTATATGAAGACCTCAAGTCAACTGCTTTAGATAAAGTTCCACTAATTGCATGCGAGGTGAATATTAAGCCCTATAATACACAATCAATCAACTTTCACAAAAAATATGGATTCATTGAGGTTGGTCAACAAGACACAGAAGGAGGAAGACGCAGGGTTTCTTTAATGACTTATCAATTACCTTAAAAACTCTCTAAATATTACTTTAAATAAAATTCATTGGTCATAAAACATTCAATTTGACAAAGAATAAATCTAAGAAAAGAGTTCTACTTTTATATTTCTAACTATATTCTTTTACTCTCCAGTGAATAAGCAAATATTTAAAATAAATATTTGATCCTTAACCCAGACGACCATTCTGGTAATCCTCAAAGGCCTGTAAAATTTCACTTCTGGTATTCATAACAAAGGGACCTCCGCGCGCTACGGGTTCATTAAGTGGCATACCTGCAACAAGGATGAACTGGGTTTTATTTTTTAGAGCTTTGCAAATAAAAGTGCCTTCATTATTTAAAATAGCCAGGTTACCCTTAGAAACGGATAATTTCGAAAAAATTTCACCCTCGTAGACATAACAAAAACCATTCCAACCTGCTTGAATAGGCACCTCTATTTGGGCACCAGATTCCAATGAGATATCAAAAAATAGCATCCCAGTATGTGGCTTCCCTGGCCCAATAATTTTTGAAAAGGTTCCAGATATAATTTTTACAAAACCACCATTAATTTGAACTATTGGAATTTTTTCAGAAGGAATATCATTATAAGCGGGATCAATCATTTTTTTTTGTTTTGGTAGATTCAACCATAATTGGAAACCTCTGACAAGACCTTCTGTTTGCTCGGGCATTTCACTATGAATAACACCCTTTCCTGCTGTCATCCACTGGACTGATCCATCTGATAGATAACCTTCATTACCTGCAGTATCTTTATGTTTAAATTTCCCATTAATCATGTAGGTTATGGTTTCAAATCCCCTATGCGGATGTGGTGGGAATCCCTTGATATAATCATCGGGATTTTCACTTCCAAATTCATCCAGTAATAAAAAAGGATCTAGCATATTAAGTTCATGGGATCCAATAACTCTTGTAAGATTAACACCTGCTCCATCACTAGTTGGTATACCTTTTATTATATTTTGAAAATGACGATTCATTTTTCATTCAAATCTATTTAAGCAAAATTTTTAATCGTTTCCATTATAAACTTCTAATAAAACTAATTTTTTATCATTATATAAGTACTTTATCCTGTTCGGATTACAACAAATTTCGCAATCCCATATTTCTTCATTTAAACCATCGTGCATATCCAATTCTACACTGAATGTTTCAAAACAGACATAACAGGTTATATCTACTCCCATGGGGTTATCTTTGGTAATAGATTATTATTTATTTTATGATGCGGTCTCCATTCCCACATTTCGGTAAGTATAAAATTATATCCACCTTTGGTTAGTTTTGCTCTTTTTTTGATACACATTGATATATGTAGATCTAAATTGATAATCTTTTTGCTGTGTTTCTTTGCTCCATCCTTAATTAGAAGTTCTCGTTTTTTTAATGCTTTGAAAAACATTCTATCTACAGCAAGAAGGACTTCAAGTTGAGACTTATATTTTGGCTCTTTTGCTCTCATTTTGTAGATAGTTTTTTCTGGACTGCCTTGTAGAACGACTTTCTTCTCTCTGAGTTCAAAGACCAAGGATATCCAGTATCATTATCAACAAATTCCTCAAACCTGTTTTTTGTCGGTTTTAGATTTTTATTTTTTCTTAAATAATATGGCACATAAAAAGAAAAAAATATTGCAATCAAAGTCAAAATTATAACCATAAAATTTCCTAATATTTCAAGAATATATTATTTTTGGGATTAGAAGTTCAGTATTTATATGTATTATTTTATTGTCCATAATAGTTAAAAATACCAATTTGATACAAACTATCCATTATAACAGAAATGTTGATACGGCTGAATGCTTGGCGTGATAGTTAATTTTAATCGATGAAACTGAAATATTTTTTAGAAAAATCCTATATTTGTAGCAAATTAAAGTAAGTATTTGAATCAACAATTCTATAACGGGAACTAAGTTATTTCTTTTTATTTATCAATTTATAATTAATAGATGGAATTTTTTATTAGAAATAGAAAATTATTAGCATACTTCAAGTTGATTTTGTCATCGTTTGCGCAACCAAGATGAAAATTAGATTACTGTTCCAATTACTATCTATATACTCTTTTTTATCAGGTTCTAATCTTAGAACAATTTCAGGGGACATAACACAGATCGATAACTCTTATTTAAGATCATGCCCGGAAGTAGTAGACTCATGTATTTTTGCCTGTGATGATGCAAGCACCAATCCGTGTCACCCTGAAAATATTTTTACTATAAATGTCGATACAATCCCAGGTATTACAGACTCTGAGGGTTCTCGCTATCGTATTTATTTTCCGAGGGAATATAATGGAATGAATGCCACTAAATTTAAGGTTACCGCCTCATGGCCCTGTTTGAGCCCAACCTATGTTGCAGCATCTGGTAATTACACATTCTGGGACGTTATTGGAAATGATGATTGTCCCGGAACAGTTCAAGGGTCGATTTGGTACGGTGATGACTGTCAAGATGATAATGGAAACATAGGCTCTCCGGATTGTGAAGAATTAATAGGCAGATTTTGCTTTGCTGTCGGTGATACACTAAACTGGTCAGAAAATTCAGACCAAAGCATAAAAAATGATATTTGCGATGGATGCTGGATGTCTGTTCCTGCTTGGGGAGACTATGACAGTGAATTGTATTCTGACACACTTTTGTCCCCTTTAGTTTGCAATATTTATGACCACTGCCATCACAGCACACCTAGCAATATTTTATGTGGGCAGGGTTACATGGATTCAGAATTATATGTTGAGAAAAACAACTACATTTTAAATAATTTTCATTTTAAAAATTATCCAAACCCTTTTAATCCAGTAACAACAATTAAATACACATTGTCAAAAGATCAGAAAGTATATATAACAATATATGATATGTTAGGCAGAGTAATAAATAATCTTGTAGCTGGTAAACAGAAAGCAGGCATTAAATCAACACAATGGGATGGAACAAATAATAGCGGTGAACGTGTGAGTGCCGGGGTTTATTTATACCAAATACGGACTGAAAGATTTACTAAAACTAAAAAAATGGTATTTCTGCAGTAGGTTTAAACTCATTAACCACATATCAAGGAAAAGTTGACCTCGGTTTATAGTATATTTGAGCATTCATTTTTCTAATCAAAACTGTGAAGTATAAGGAAATCAATATTATCATAGCTCGTGATGTAAATAAAATTGATTATATAATTAGAACTAAAGAAAGCCTCTTTTTATAGATACTAAATTTGAAATGAAAAAAACACACTTTAAGCAGCTCATTAAAATGTATCAAAAAGCCCCATTTAATATATTTTTTAATCCTAGAACTGAAATCAGTTTGGGTAAATCAATAATTGAAATCAAAATATCTAAAAAATTTCATCATTCGGCAAATAGTTTGCATGGCTCAGTATATTTTAAAATGTTAGATGATGCTGCATTTCTTGCTGCAAATAGCTATGTTGAGGATATCTTCCTTGTTACGACCTCATTTACAACTTACTTAACTCGACCTGTATCAAATGGAAAAATTAAATCATATGGTAAAGTTGTAAATATGAATAATACTCAATTTATTACAGAATCGGTTTTGTTTAATGAACAGAAAAAAGAGATAGGAAGAGGTTCTGGGATTTTTGTGAAAAGTAAATTTCCCTTAAGTAAGGCAATGGGATATTTAAATCAATAAAACTTTTAACCTTATTTCATCTAAGAGAGTTGAATCTTTGCTCAAGATCACTTCTATTAATTAATTATGTAAAAGTAATATTTTTATAAAATAAATCAGTTTTAAATAATACATTGTATCGGAGCAAGAAATGACACTAAAACTACTAACTCAATTATCACATTTTATAACAATGTTGTTTGGTATTGCATTAGGAATGACGTTGTGTTTACTTTACCAATACAAAGTGAGAATTTTTATTGATGATTTATATCCAATTATACTTATAATTATTTTCATTGGTGGATGTCTTAGAGCCTACACTTTAATTCTTTGGAAAAAGAACAATTATACATTACCTGAAGACTAAATTAAAATTACCATAAAACAAAAATTATTAATTAAGTTCGTCATTTAAGCAGTTATACTAGGAACGTTTATTCTACATTTAAATTCAACTTTCAAGAAAGCAGTAGATATTATTCAAAATATGATGTTAAAATTTCTGAAATAGTGTTAAGAGAATTAGTATAATTTGTTAATATAAAAATTTTGGAAAAATTTAATAAAACCAAAATAAATTTTTTAAAGAAAGGGGAAAAATGTCGTTGTTAAAAAAATGGGGAAAAGCTGTGGACTCAAAAAACAGAGATACCATGGATGAATGCCTCCATGAAGACTATAAGTTTAAAAACTATTCTCAAGGGAAAATCATATCAAAATCAGAATTACTGGACTGGGCGATGAGTGATGATATTAAAAGAGAAAAGATACGAATTCTATATGAGAATGAAGAAGTTGGGGTTGAACACTCATTTGTTTCATTTGGGGATGGGAATAGACAAGCAGTTCTAGCGTTTTTCACATTTAAGGATGGTAAGATATATACAGTAGAGACTGGTGCAACTAATCTAAAATAATAATATAGTACTATCTTTTTATAAAAATGAATACACCGTTCATTAAATAGTTGTATAAATAATATTTCTTAAGTTTCGGCGTATAGATCTATTGAATGGATTTGTACGAGACATAAATAATCCAAATAATTTCATCTCAGGATCTATCCAAAAATGAGTGTTCCGATAGCCAGACCATCCATATACTCCTTTTGAAGAATTGGTACCATCTAGAAGCGGCTCTTGTACATTATAGAGATTAAACGCTAAGTCTAATCCATTATAATTACCTTGTCTTGATAAGGTTCCAATATATGGTTCGGTTATTTTTTTTATTGAATGCACACTTAAAATTCTATTCCCTCTAAATACACCATCATTTACTAGCATTTCGCAAAAATTTGAATAATTACTCATGGTTGAAACAAGGCCACCGCCTCCAAAATGCATCTCTGAATTTTCATCAAATTTTAAATCATCATGATTTCTTGTATATAGATTTTTGCTGCCATCTGTATTTTTCATAAATAAAGGCTGAAATCTTTCTCTGTCCGCTTTTGTTAAGTGAAACTTAGTATCGTTCATTTCCAAAGGGTCAAAAATTCTTTTTTTAAGGAAACCGTAAAAGGATTGACCGCTCAATACCTCAATTAGTCTGCCTAAAATGTCAACACTGAGCCCATATGCATAGCTAGAACCTGGCTCAAATTCTAAAGGTTGGTAAAATATTAAAGAATCTATAAACTCCTGTAAATTTGAAAAAGCAGTATCAGCATGAGTTAAATCACCAGGACGGGTCGATGGATCATAATAGTATTTAAACCCAGAAGTATGGGTAATTAAATGTATGATTTTGAGATTATTTGTACATTCGTAAGGTTTTCCATTCTTTTTGCATTTGAGCTTATCAAATTCGGGCATATACAATGATATGTTGTCCTCAAAATCATATTTCCCTTCTTCAAAGAGGATCATCATTGCAACAGTTGTAATCGGTTTTGTCATTGAATATATGGGAAAAATAGTTGAATCAGAAATTTTAAGATCATTCGAATCACCAGAATTAGCTACTGACTCAAACTGGATTTTTCCATTATGAAAAAGATGAAAAACATTACTTCCTGTTATTTCATATTCGATTAATTTTCTTTGATAGGAGTTTACTCTATCTTTTACCAATGAGTAATCTGGCTCAATTTGTCCACATCCTAAAAAAAGAGATAACATTGACAACACTAGGCAGGATATTCTAATCATTTAGCTTATTTATTTTCAATACTAATATAAATCTTTGATTTAAAACTTTATATGTATATCTTGATTAAATTATCTTTACGAGGTCACCAGCAAAGATTTGACCTCCTCTCACAACCCTTGCATACCAGCCACGCCTGTTCTTTAGTGTTTTAATAAAATCAATAAGTTTTATTTCTCCAACATAGGGCAAAACCTCAAGATAAGAACAAGGGTCGCATATAAATGAAATCATAATTTGAATGTTCCCTATTTTATAATTCTGGCCAGGTAAAATAGAACTATAGTCAATATTAGTAAGTGTCAGGTTTTCACCTAGGTCTCCAGGACGAACAGGCCAACCCTCTCTATTTAATTGGTTTATTATATCATCAGATAAAATCAAGAGCGCCATATCAGGATCACTATTTTTTCTTAAGGTACGATATCTATTAAAATCACCCTCAATACCTTGCGAAGTGACTTTAGCTTCCTCAATGCTAATTTTTGGTAGTCCTGCTTCTCCTTTTTTTCTAGGCTTTCTATTTATCTGCAGTATACTGGGTATCATTTTTCAATCGAAGTATATTATTTGTTTGATGTACAAATTATTAAATCCTCCCAAAACTAAATATTACAGATTAGAAATAAAATAATAATTGAACTAAGAATAAATTATAAGATTTAATTATCAAAAAATTGATTTTGAATTTTTCTCTTTTTAAAAAGAGAACTTTCATTCATGAGTTATTTTAAAGAACTATTGTTAAAACTATAATGTTGGCAAGTACCTTTTTGATTAATAATAATAATTAAATTTTATTATTATTAAACTGTTGCTATTTGTAGCATTAACTAATTAATTTTGAATGTCAATAATAATTATATTATAAACTTTTAATAAAAACATATCTTAATATATTAAACTCCTAACTATTGATAGAATTCTGAATGTTTTAATTAAAATAATTTTACTTTATAAGTTCATAACTCTCCCACCCAAAAGTTATGAATATCCCAAGCAGAGCAAACCCCGGTTAACGGGGTTTGCTATTTAAGAGATAATGATCATAAATATTAAAAAACCTATGATTTGTTAATCCTGTGTTCTTAATCTTAGACGAAAGAAGGAATACTTATGAACAGAATACGATTATTTAACCGACTATCATTTTTTTTTATACTTGTGTTTTTATCTTGTGCAACTCAAACTAATAGTGGCGTTCAAAAAGTTGAAAGTGAATTAACTGTGAAAAGAATAGATACAGAAGAAATTTATGAAATAAGAGACTATACTATGGAACCAGAAATTCTTGATGATTATTTTCATTGGGTCAAGAATCATTTTATCCCTTTTGCAGAAACAAAAATTGATTTGATCTCTTTCTGGGGCAGTACTGGCTCTGATGCGGTAGTTTCAGGTTCGAACCCATTTGTTTCACCCAATGGTCAACATAATGTTACCTGGGTTGCTAAGTATAAAAACAAAAAAGAGAGAGATTTATTTTATTCCAGCCTTGTAGATACTAATCAGGAATGGGCAAAAGTTTGGGCTGCTCATCCAAATCCAAAAGCATATATCCACAGTAATTCTAGGTTTTTTAAATCTGTGGGCACGATTAAAAAACCAGGAAATCAAGATACTAATTCAATATTTGAGATTAGAGACTATACCATGGAACCAACAGTACTTGAAGATTATTTAATTTGGGCAAAAAATTATTTCATCCCTTTTGCCAAAAATAAAATTGATATTATCTCTTTTTGGGGCAGTAAAGGAATTAATTCAGAAGTGTCTGGATCCAATCCCATTACCTCACCCAATGGACAACCAAATGTAACTTGGGTTGCTAAATATAGAAACAAGGAAGAAAGAGGCGCATTTTATGCAAGTCTGGTAGATAAAAATGAAGAATGGGCAAAAGTTTGGGCTGCTCATCCAAATCCAAAAGCATATATCCACAATAATTCTAGGTTTTTTAAATCAGTAAAATGATATAAATTTCATTTTATCTGTTCAGCCTGATTAAAATTAATGAAGATCTAATAGAAAATTTTTGCTTCACTGTTTAATAAATATTCAATGGGATCGAATATGTGTAGCATTAGATTTCCAATAAACGAAAGGACTGAACATGAGATTATATAATTTAACTTTTTTGGTTTTATCTCTAATGATAAATCAATCCTGTGGAGTTAAAGAACAAACACCAAGTAATGATGTACTTGATCTTTCACATGTCCGTGATAAACTATTAAAAGATAAGCACCGGCCGACTTATCACTTTGTAATGCCAGAGGGTATCGCAGAGCCCTTTGATCCGAATGGTGCAATTTATTGGAATGGCCGTTACCACCTTTTTTATATTTTCCAGCCAAATAAGGCAGACATATGGGACTCTTATTGGGGGCACGTTTCTAGTGCCGATCTTATACATTGGCGTTATCATCCAACAGCTCTTGCTCCCGGCGATCCCGATGAGGGGATTTTTAGTGGTAATGCTTTTGTGAATAAACAAGGAGAGGCTACCATCCTATATCATGGTGTTCGCGCAGGAAATTGTATTGCAACTAGTAGTGACCCCAACCTTGACACATGGGAAAAGCTCCCTTCGAATCCAATCGTTAAAAGTCCAAAAAAAGGCGACCCAGACTATGGAAAGTATTCATCGTGGGATCCGCATGGGTGGTTAGATGGAGATGATTATTACGCAATTTTTGGCGGAAAAAAGGCAACACTTTTCACTTCAAAGAACCTTGATGATTGGAGTTTTGTCGGTGATTTTATAGCTCAAGACATGCCAGATGTTGAGTCATTTGAAGACCTTTCTTGTCCAGATTTTTTTAAGATTGGAAATAAACATATGTTGCTAGGCATTAGCCATTCTTTAGGGGCTCGTTATTATTTAGGTGAGTATAAAAATAATCAGTTTTATCCTGAAGTTCATCAACGTATGAACTGGGGTGGTGGGGCCTGTTTTGCGCCTGAAAGTATGATTGATAACAAAGGCCGTCGTATAATGTGGGCCTGGGCTATTGATAGTAGGTTTAAATGGGAAAACCACCAAGAAATTATTGAGGAAGTTGGTTGGAGCGGCACTATGACACTACCACGTGTTTTAAGTCTAGGCTCTGATGACCTCCTAAGAATAAATCCTATAGAAGAGTTAAAAACACTTCGATACAATGAAAAGATTTGGGACAATTTGAATGTGGAGGCAGATTCTGAATCAATTTTACCTGGCTTCAAAGGTGACTGCTTTGAAATGAAAGCCGAGATAGATCATAAAAATTCGGAAAAGTTTGGATTAAAAATAAGATGTTCCCCGAATGGAGATGAAGAGACAGTTATTTCTTATGACAAAACAAAAAAAAGTATAATAATTGATTTTGCAAGGGCCTCTTTAGATACCACTATTAAATACGAAAACTATATTTTTAGGGATGAAGGAAGAAAGACAATAACCCAGCAAGAAGCACCATTTAATCTGGGATCTGGGGAAAAAATAACATTCCATGTTTTTTCTGATAGATCAATCATTGAGGTCTTTGTCAATGAAAGAATATGCTTAACTCAACGGATTTATCCTACTAGAGATGATAGTCAAAGCATAAAACTGTTTGCGGAAGGTGGCGATATCGAAATTTCTAAGTTAAGCGCATGGAAAATGCATCCATCCAATCCATGGTAGAACTAATACAAATAACAGAAAACAAATAATTATTTTTAATTTTGCGTGAAAAATAAATTTGCTTCAAAGAGTCAGAGTATTTTAAAAACTATTTTTCTCATTCTTTTTGCGAGCTGCGAGGATGAAGATGGTGCTGGTGCAAGCATTAATATCTGGGGTGTCGACTATCCTATTGAAACTACGCAAAAGATCGAACTTTACAATCTCAATACTACCGGCACTATACCAGCAGAAATAGGGCAGCTTACAAAGCTGAGACATCTGGATCTAGGAAAAAATCAATTTTC
>CEQP01043823.1_pt1 | contig 12105 bp, 8 predicted proteins | sample 356291 | NCBI WGS metagenome assembly CEQP01 (sample SAMEA2621221, study PRJEB7988) | marine metagenome | isolation source: saline water (ENVO:00002010), including | reverse complement strand
ATTTTCTCAGGCAATTTAGTGATTACGGAGAATCACAACTTCAAGATTCTAATATTTCATGGAACAAGCCGAATCAAGAAATTGCTCAGGCAACAATTGTCAATTTAGAAATTTCGCGAATAGAACCTTCTCCATTTGGTTCTTCAGAAAACTCATACCAAGAATCATTTACCTTAATACTCGAAGATAACATTTGGAAAATATCAGAATTTAATTTCCCTATGAACTGTTTTAAGGAAGCTTTGAATTAAATGATCAGTCAAATAGTATTTATAAGTTTATGGTATGTAACTTTTTCCTATTTCATCATTTGTTTATACAAGCTTGCTACTAGAAAATCTCAAATCCAAAGTCTCGAAATAACTAGTTCTCCAACAAAAAGATTTTATTTTTATATTGTAAGTTTTATAGGCTTACTAATGACTTCATCTGGATTACTCGCATTATTGACCTTCATAGTCAACAGGAGCCTTTCAGATCAACTAGTTGATTTAGATTTCGGACCAGTAGCGTTAGGCATTTCTAGTATTGTTGTAGGATATCCTTTATGGTTCTTTCATTGGAAATCTATTAACAAACAAATTGATGAAAATCCTGCAGAATTTTCGTCCATTTTCCGAACTTTTTACTTATATTTCACTGCTGTGTTCAGTATTTCATTTGCAACTTATTTCCTAATAGAAGCCTTCCTTTTTATTCTTGGAGTGGGGAACTATGAACAAGAATTAAAAGATGCGATCAATTCAATCATTAGGGGATTATTTTCATTGGGAATTTGGATTTTTCATTGGAAATTAATCCAAAAAGAAGAGCATCTAGTATCTTCAGAAACATATTATTTGTTTAGAGACATTTATCTTTTTTCTGTTTCAATAACCAGTTTAATAATATTATCTACTTCTGTATCCAATATATTAATATCCATTTTAAGTTCAGGGTATGACTCATTATTTGATAACAACCTGATCATTGGTTCTTCATCACAATCAATTTGGTGGGATTTCAGAACTGGAATCATTGGACTTGTTTCCGGGTCATTATTATGGATATTTCACTGGTTATTAAATATCAAAAATTCTCCGAGAAGATCAACAGAAGCAATAGTGGTTTACATAATTACTTTGATATCAGGATTTGTAGCAATTTTTGCAATTGGAGGAATCGTAAATGATATATTGAATTTTATAATTCCTTCAGACCCTCTATCTGAGTCTACTATATCAAGTCTATTTAATAATTTACCTTCTGCCATCACCATATTAATAATTTCTTTATCATTGTTTTTTTATCACAGAAACCATATCCGTCAAAAAGATAATTTTGATCAAATAAATAGATCCAATCAAATTTTCACATACTCATTCACATTTTTAGGAGTTTTATTACTTTTCCCAGGCATAACTATTTTGTTTCATTCAGTAGTAATGTCAGGGTTTGAAAATGTTTCGCTTACAAATAATTCAACACTAATTACAGGTATAACATTCACTTTAGTTGGATCTTTTACTTGGTACTTCAATTGGAGACATGCTCAATCTAGAACAGAAAACGGGTTAGATTTGGGTTCATCTTCACGACGAGCTTATTTTTTAACAATATTTGGCATAGGGGTAGTACTTTTCGCAGTCAGTGCCCTTACTATTCTTTTTTTCTCAATACTACATATTTTAGAGCTTAAATTTGGAGTTGAAACCATTAAGTCTACTAGAATATTCATATCTATCATTGTAGGTATTGCTGTGATTCTTCCATTTCATTATAAAGTTTATAGAAATGAAAAAAATTCCTACAAAAAACATTCATCTAAACAATCTGTCAAAAAAAATGTGACTATATTATGCCAAATAAAAGACTCTGAATTCTTAAAACAATTACAAAGTGAACTTGGATACTCTATTAACGCTGTGGAGTGGACAGATGCAGGAGTAGAGAATTTTTCTACAAAATATTTATCCGTCCAAAAAATATCAGAGGCAATCAACAATTCAAACGGTTATAACGTCATAGTAGTATTTGAGGAAAACGGAGCAAAAGTTTTCTCACATTCTGGTAAAAATATCAAAAAAATCTAACTAAAATTTTCTCTCAATAAGTCCATTAACAAAAAATCTTGCCCACCTCTTCTTACTGGCCGAACTTCTTTAAAGCCTACTTTAGCAAAGGCTGATTGAGCTCTATAATTCCATGACAAGGTATGCAAATAAACTCTATTAAGTTCCAATGTTTGGAATAAATATTTTAAAATCACTTGCAATGCATCTGCCCCATAACCTTTCCCCCAATAATCTTTGTGGCCTATCATTATGCCAATTTCAGTTTCTTTTTTCTGGGGATTAAAATCGTAATACATCACATTTCCGATATGTATACCGTCTAAAGTTTCTAGGGCTAAACGTTTAGATCTATAACTAGCAAATCGCATTTCTTCACGGGAATATCTAAAAAAGTCTTCATAAGACATACTAATAGGACGGGTTGCGTCTAATCTGGAAAGTTCTTGATCTGTTCTCCAAAAGTATTCATTTTCAATATCTTCCAAACGTTTTTCTCTTACGCGAACCTTTTCTCCGGATTCATCCACTAGAGGCAAATCTTTTAATTCATCTTTTGTCCGATTAAAAGCTTTTTTAAACAAATCAAATCCTAAGCAAGTTAATATATGAATATTAGATCACAAATTGAACAAATTTGTTTAATCTATTGAATGAATTTAATTTCAGTTGTATGATGGTTCGGATATCTCAAAGAGATCGTATGATTCAAGGAGGGGTTTTTTTTTTGCAAATAAAAATTTCAAAACCTACAAATTCCTTATCAATAAATTCAAATAACTTGTCCACCGCGACAAGTTTTTTTTTGTCTTTTGTATCTATTAACGAATTTTTGAGGATTTATCATGATTAGATCTTCAAATCATATTCTCGATTTAGACCTTATGACTGCTCCACAGATTGAACAGATTTTCAATGACGCTGATGAAATGACAGATATTCTAAACAGCGATTACAAAAAAACTGAAGCATTAAAAGGTAAAACAGTTATCACATTGTTTTTTGAACCTAGTACAAGAACTAGATCCTCGTTTGAACAAGCTGGAAAAATTCTTGGTGCAGATGTAATTAATATAGTGAACTCAACTAGCAGCTCAAAAAAAGGTGAATCTTTATATAATACCGCGTTAACCATTCAGTCCATCAAAGCTGATGTAATAATTTTGAGACACCCTCACTCCGGGGCGCCCTACTTCCTTTCAAAACTATTACACAAATCAACAATAATAAATGCTGGTGACGGAATGCATGCTCATCCAACACAGGCTCTATTAGATATGTATGTAATGAAAAAACACATAGGGACTTTAAAAAATAAAAAAATAGTCTTTGTAGGCGACATATCCCACAGTAGAGTTGTGAGGTCCAATATTTGTGGATTAAGTAAATTTGGTGCAAAAATAGTGATTTGTGGCCCACAGTCTTTGATTCCCACAGACTTTTTATCAGCAGAAAATTTACCTCAAAACCATCCTTTCAAAAACATATCATTTGAACCTAAATTACATAAAGCTATAGATCAAGCAGATGTCATTATGCCACTAAGGTTACAAAGAGAAAGACAAGATTCTGGATTATTACCTTCTTTAAGAGAATATGCATCATATTTTGGAGTGTCTCTTCACAAATTACAAAATGCTAAACCTAATGCAATCATCATGCATCCGGGGCCAGTAAATGAAGGAGTTGAAATTGACCATGACGTTGTACATGGCCCAAATTCAGTAATTCAAGAACAAGTAGAAAGCGGTGTAGCGATAAGAATGGCTATTTTAAAGTCTGTAACACAGAACGAGGTTTCTAAAATTGAGTAAAAAAATACTAATACAACAAGGAAGATTAATTAATCCATATAATAAAACTGATGGTATTTTTGACATATTAATTCAAAATAACAAAATCCTAGAAATCTCTAGTTTTATAGAACCGAATGAAACTTTTGAAATAATTGATGCAAGGAATAACATTGTTGTTCCGGGGTTTATAGATCTTCATTGCCATTTAAGAGAACCCGGTCAAGAATTCAAAGAAACAGTTGCCACTGGCACTATGGCGGCAGCTGCTGGTGGATTCACAACGGTGTGTGCAATGCCCAACACATTCCCACCAATTGACTCAAAACCTATTCTAGAATCATTGACAAACCTCTCAAAATCAACTGGAGCAATAAGAGTCCTTCCCATAGCTGCAGCTACTATTAAAAGTGAAGGGAAATCACTAACTGAAATGTTTGAATTAGTTGATGCGGGAGCTATCGGATTTAGTGATGATGGGAATCCGATTTATGATCCCTTTATTATGAGACAGGCATTAAATTTTAGTGCCCAGTTAAAAGTCCCAATAATTAATCACTGTGAAGTTCCAGAGCTTTCTAAAAACGGAGTTATGAACGAAAGTTGGGTTTCTACTCAATTGGGATTACCTGGAATCCCAAATTCTGCCGAAGAATCTATGGTTTCACGAGATATCTTATTATCCAAACTAACTGGAGGCCATATTCATATAGCTCACGTCAGCACTAGTGGATCTGTTAATTTAATCAGGCAAGCTAAAAAAGAAGGGGTAAATATTACATGTGAAGTAACTCCTCATCATCTGACATTAACCGATTCAATAATACTCAACAAGGATTCCTCAAGTCAGGATTTTGTAATATCTAATGATTCATATGACACTAGAGCTAAAGTCAATCCACCCCTTAGAACTTCATCAGATGTAGACTCACTTATTGAAGCTCTAAACGACGGAACAATAGACATAATAGCAACTGACCACGCTCCACATAGTGACATTGATAAAATTTGTACTTTTTCTGAGGCTGCATTTGGAATAAGTAATATAGAAACTGCTTTCAGTTCAATTTACCAATTAGTGATTAATAACCAAATTTCATTAACTAAATTAATAGAATCATTAACTATTGGTCCTGCAAAAATTTTAGGATCTCATCAATATGGGAATTTAGATCAAGGGAACTTCGCAGATATAACTATTATTGATTTAAACAAGCAATGGGAAGTAAACCCAGCAGAATTTCTATCTAAAGGTAAAAATTCTCCAATAGACGGTTCCACTTTAACAAGTAAGGTAGTTAAAACAATTTATCAAGGAAAAATAGTCATTTGACCAATCAACTCAAATTTTCTATGAATGAAACAGCTTATCTAGTTCTATCTGATGGTTCAGTTTTTGAGGGCTTATCATTTGGCAGTGAAAAATCTACATATGGCGAAGTGGTTTTCAATACATCAATGACTGGATATCAAGAAATACTCACAGACCCTTCTTACTCGGGACAAATAGTAATTCCCACTTATCCAATCATAGGTAATTATGGGATTAACGAAAAATCCAATGAATCAAACAAGATACAAGTCTCTGGATTTGTAGTTCGACAATATTGCGAAAGTCCTAGCCATTCCACAAGTACATCAAATATTAATGATTTTTTAGCTTCACAAAACATACCAGGTATTCATGAAATAGATACTAGAGCTATAGTCAGAAAACTCCGATCATCCGGTGTAATGATGGGAGCAATAGCTATAGGAATTTCTCCAGATGAAGCTCTAGAACAAATACAGTCCTCTCAAGCTTACAATTTAACTAATTTTGTACAAAGGGTCAGTACTAAAAAACAATATAGTTGGCCAAAAAAAGAAGAAACCCCCGATAATGAAAAATCATTATTAAATATTTTGGTATCCGATTATGGAGTGAAATATAACATTCTTAGGATTCTTGAATCTAAAGGATGTAGGGTTACTGTCTTCCCTTACGATACGACAGCGGAAGAATTACTTAACCTCAACCCTGATGGAATCATGCTATCCCCCGGACCAGGGGATCCTGAAATGTTAGATAACACTACAAAAATAGCTAAAGAGTTAGTAGGAAGAGTTCCTATCATGGGGATATGTTTAGGCAACCAAATCCTTGCCAAAGCATTCGGAGGAAAAACTTACAAATTACATTTTGGGCACAGGGGAGGAAATCACCCTGTAAAAGACTTAGAAACTGGCAGAATTTATATCACTGCACAAAATCATGGTTACGCTGTAGATGCAGAATCTTTACCTCCAGAAATAGCCATCACTCACATTAACATGAATGACGGAACTGTTGCCGGAATAAAACACCGATCTTTACCTGCCATGAGTATTCAGTATCACTCTGAAGCTTCACCTGGGCCTCAAGATAACGAATATATTTTTGACCAGTTTATAGAAATGGTCAAAGAATTTAAGTAATGAGGTTAATTTGAAAAATAAATATGACAAAGTTTTAGTTATTGGATCTGGTCCAATTGTAATTGGACAGGCTGCAGAATTTGATTATGCAGGGACTCAAGCATGTAAATCTTTAGAAGAAGAAAACATCCAAACAGTCTTAGTTAATTCAAACCCTGCAACAATAATGACTGACGAAGAGACAGCTGACAGAGTCTATATAGAACCATTAAGTGTAGAAGTAATTTCTAAAATTATTGAACAAGAAAAACCTGATGCAATTCTCCCGACATTAGGTGGTCAAACAGGCTTGAATTTAGCAATAGAATTATCTGAACAAGGAGTATTAGAAAAATATAATGTTCAGTTAATAGGTAGTACTGTAGAAACTATTAAAAATGCTGAAGATAGAGATCTTTTCAGAAAATTATTATCCGATTTGGGTGAGCCTGTTCCTCCAAGTGAAATAGTTGACTCACTTGAATCTGCAATCACAGCAAAAGAACTCATTGGTCTCCCCATGGTAATTAGGCCTGCTTACACACTAGGTGGAACAGGAGGTGGAATTGCAACCACATCTTCAGAATTTGAAGAAATAGTTCAATCTGGACTCGCTGCTAGTCCTATTCATCAAGTTCTTGTGGAGAAATCCATAGTTGGATGGAAAGAGTTAGAGTATGAAGTAATGAGAGATTCAGCGGACAACTGTATAACAATCTGTAACATGGAAAATATCGATGCAATGGGAGTCCATACAGGAGACAGTATAGTTGTAGCCCCTAGCCAAACATTATCTGATCAAGACCATCAAATGTTGAGGTCTGCCAGTCTGAGAATCATTAGAGCATTAGGAATTGAAGGCGGGTGTAATGTGCAATTTGCTCTAGCCCCCGGAGACATAGTTGGTAATACATTACCCGATAAAGGAGAATCCACAAACAGCTATTATGTGATTGAAGTCAATCCTAGAGTAAGTAGAAGTTCGGCTTTAGCAAGTAAAGCAACAGGTTATCCCATAGCAAGAGTAGCTGCCAAAATAGCTGTAGGAAAAACTTTAGATGAAATCACTAATCAAATCACACTTAAAACTTTAGCTGCTTTTGAGCCTGCAATAGATTATTGCGTTGTAAAAATTCCAAGATGGCCTTTTGATAAATTCTATTCTGGAGACAGAGTTCTTGGGACACAGATGAAAGCGACTGGAGAGGTAATGGCGATTGATAGAATTTTTGAATCAGCTTTCCAAAAAGCTATCAGATCGTTAGAAATTTCAAATAAATCATTGATTTGGGAAGATCCTGAATGGGAAAATACTGATCAAATATTGGAATCTATCCGTACTCCAAATGATGAAAGAATTTGGGGAGTATTAGCAGCTTTAAGACGAGGGATATCACCAGAAACAGTTTCAAAAACTACAGGAATTGACCCTTGGTTTACAAGAGCATTTAAAAAAATCACAGACTTTGAAAAATCTATCCGTAATAATTCTTCTGATATCAAAATCATATCAAGAGCAAAAAAATTAGGGTTTCCAGATGAAATTATTGCAAATTTATCTAACAAATCCAATTTGGAAATAAGAAAATTTAGAATTGAAAATGGAATTGTACCTGTCTATAAAATGGTAGATACATGTGCTGCAGAATTTGAGGCAGTCACACCATACTTTTATAGCACTTACGAAACTGAAAATGAAGCATATCCCCTCAAAGGGAATAAAGCGATAGTATTGGGTAGTGGTCCAATAAGAATTGGTCAGGGAATAGAATTTGATTATTGCTCTGTTCACGCAGCTAAAGCCTTGTTAAAAAATAACATCAAAAGCATCATGATCAATTCTAATCCTGAAACAGTTTCAACAGATTTTGATATCAGTGACAGATTATATGTGGAGCCATTAGACTCAGAATCAGTGTTAGATATTATTGATAATGAGAATGACACAGGTATTAAAAAACAAAAAGCTCAAATCCCATCAATAGTTCAATTTGGTGGGCAAACAGCCATCAATTTATCCCAAATTTTAGATCAAACAAACAACCCTATTTTAGGTTCATCTGCTTTATCAATAGATACTGCTTCAGATAGGCATCTTTTTGAAGAATTTCTTTCAAAAACTGGTGTACCCAACCCTCCAGGAGGAACTGTACTAACAGTTGAAGAATCAATTGATATAGCAAACAAGTTAGGATACCCAGTATTAGTGCGCCCTAGTTACGTTTTGGGTGGAAGAGCCATGGAAATTGTGCACAATGACACAGAATTAGTAAATTATATGGAAAAAGCAATAGAGGCTGGAAGTGGCAAAAGAATTTTAATTGATAAATACTTTGAAGGAAGAGAGGTAGAGGTAGATGCTATTTGTGACGGAGACAATATTCTTATTCCCGGCATAATGGAACATGTTGAACGTGCTGGAGTTCACAGTGGAGATTCTATGGCAATTTATCCAGCTTTAACATTATCTGATGAAGAAGTTAATACTATAGTCGATTACACAGAAACTATTGGGAAATCTCTAAATATCAAAGGATTAATGAACATACAATACGTTGTAGTAGGTGGAGATCCTTACAGAAATCCATCTCAAGATTTCAACGCTTCAAATACTGAAGTTTATGTAATAGAAGTTAACCCTAGATCAAGCCGAACTATTCCGTTCATTTCTAAAATTACAGGAATCCCAATGGTGCAACTAGCTGTCGATATAATGTTAGGTAAAAAACTTAGTGATTCTAAATTTGGAACAGGATTATGGAAAAAACAAAAACTTGTAGGGGTTAAGGCACCTGTTTTCTCTATGTCCAAATTAGTGGGAGTTGACACATATGTGGGACCAGAAATGAAGTCAACAGGGGAAGTAATGGGATTAGACACTTCATACGAAGCAGCTACGACAAAAGCATTGATTGCTTCAAATATGATGCTTCCTGAAAGTGGATCTATATTATTAAGCATTTCTGACCAAGACAAAGAAAACGCAATCCCCCTAATTAACAACCTCCACAAAAATTCATACAAAATTTTTGCAACTCAAGGAACAGCAAAATTCATCAATTCATTAGGTGTTCCGGTCATAGAAATTAATAAAAGATTAGAAGATGGGCATCCAAATGTTGTTGATATTATTCAAAACTCTACCGTTAATGCTGTTGTAAACACAGTCACAGGAGACAGAAGTGTTTTGCAAGATGGTTTTCATATCAGAAGAGCCGCCGTAGAGATGAGAATTCCATGTTTCACATCGTTGGACACTGCTAGAACAGCCTCAGAAAATATAAGTTCAAGGACATTGAACTACAATGTAAAAACTATAAGTGAGTACCTACACAACAAGTAATTGGATAATAAATGCCTAGTGATATCCCACCTCATATTCATGGAAAAGATCTACCAAAAGGTATGAAAAAGTCAACAATTTCTGTTACATGTGATCACTTAGAAAAAATGCTTCATGTAGCAAATCACGGAGAGTTTTCATTTTTTTCTGATGAACCAGAAAAAATGGGAGGAGAAAATGAGTTTCCTGCCCCATTAACTTACATAGCATCAGGGATCGGATTTTGATTACTTACTAATATGAAGCGGTACGCTTCAATGAAAAAAATTTCGATCAAATCTGCTAGAGTTAAAGTTGAGTTGGATTTTTTCTTGTCCGGTTCTATTGTAGGTGAAAATATTGAAAGTGGAGTTTCAGAAGTCCGAAGCTTTTTTGAGGTGTCATCCGAAGAAGATTTCGAAGACATTCTCAGCGTGATAAAACTTGCTAAAAAAGGATGCTTTGCTGAAAGCCTAGTGATTAAAGCTGTACCTCTACAAAGTATTTGTATAATCAACGGCAAAAAAGTAGATAATATCTAATCTAAAATATCACAATATGATTCCTTTAAAATTATCAATCGAAAACTTCATGTGTTACCAAAGTAATGTGCCTACATTGGATTTTGACTTGCTTCATGTCTCTTGTATATCTGGTGAAAATGGCCATGGCAAAACAGCGATCTTAGATGCTATCACTTGGGTAATTTGGGGGAAATCAAGAACTAGAACTCAAGAAGAGTTAGTAAATCAAAACTCTAATCACATGAGTGTTTCATTAGATTTTTCTATAGATTCAGATCAGTACAGGGTATCTAGAAAATTTTCGAAGACAAGCTCACAGGGAAAAACTGAATTAAATTTCTTTTTGTTAACAGACGTCGGAGCAACTTCAATTATGGGAAATACTATTAAAGATACTCAAGAAAAAATCATAGATATAATTCATATGAATTACGAAACTTTTATTAATACTGCTTATTTAAAACAAGGAAATTCAGACAATTTCAGCAAATCTACTCCTACTGACAGGAAAAAAATTTTATCAGAAGTTTTGAATTTAGAATTTTATGAAAATCTATCAATTCAATCTAAAGAAAATTCACGCCAACTTAACGGACACTTAAACAATAAAAAAGCCATATTAGAACTCAGAAAAAGCGACTTAATCCCTCCTAAAGACTTATCAAAATCATTAGAACACAAACATCAAATTCTTTTGGAAACTGAAAACCAAATCTCCAACCTCAAACAAAATCTTTCTGAACAACAAAATCAAAAAACAAATTTATCGTTAATGGCACAACAAAAAACAACAAATTTATCCCTTATTCAAATGAATGAAAAAGATATCAAATCTCTAGAAAGTCAGATGAGTGAATGGATAAAACAATCCATTAAATTTCAGGAAATTACTAATCAAGCTGATGAAATCAAGTCTAATGTAAACACACTAAAATATAATCAAAAACAAGTAGCTGAATTATCTGCAGTGTTTTCAATTTTACGAGACCTTGAAGATCAAAAATCTAAGCTCAATCAAGCTATTGCTCTTGAAAAACAAGAAAAAGAAATAAATTTAAAGTCCCTTAAAGAGACATATAACAATCTGAAAAACATTCAGGAAATCACAATCCCTAAAATTGAAACCAATTTAAAAGATGGACATTTTAAGTTAAAAAAGTTGAACGAAACTCTCATTTCACTTGAACAAAAATTAGGTTTAATCCCTACAATAAAATCGGAAATTGATGCAATAGAAATTCAAAATGCAGCACTTAAAAATACTATGAATGATACTAGACAAAAATTCGATTTATTAAAAACATCAAATGATCATTGCCCATTATGCTCTCAGTCATTAAATGCAGAGACTCATCAACATATAGAGTCAGAATTAAAAAATCTAGGAAAACAAAGTCAAGAAACATTTTTAATTAATCAGAAAAAAATTGAGAAATATAAAAATCAAATCAATCAAATTGAATCTGAAAATTCTCCTAAAAAAAATACTACTTTAAATCAGCGATCAGAAATTGAATCTGAACTCCATTTACTGAATTCTAAATTGGATCAAGAAAATAAAAATCTTCAAAACATTCATGAAACATTCAAAAATATAGAAGATTTGGAACAAAAAATATCCGAAGATCAATTTGCCAAAACACAAAGAAATGAATTAATTGAAATAGGATCTAAAATTCATGACCTAAACTATGACCCTAAAATACACTTAGAACTTGAAAAAGAAATTTCTAGATTAATGCCATTCTTGGACTCAAATTCAAAATTACTTGAGGCCGAAACTAATTTAAATTCTTTAAATATAAACATCATCAACTCCCAAAAAACCATTACAGAAAAAAATTCTCAAAACTCAGATTTATATAATCAAATTTCTAAAATCGATCATGAAATTGAAAAAAACAAAGCTGTTGATGATTTACTTCTTTCAACATCAAAAAAAATAGAGGTATTATCTGGAAATTATCAAAATTTGAGCT
>CEQP01017802.1_pt1 | contig 12118 bp, 18 predicted proteins | sample 356291 | NCBI WGS metagenome assembly CEQP01 (sample SAMEA2621221, study PRJEB7988) | marine metagenome | isolation source: saline water (ENVO:00002010), including | reverse complement strand
GCTCAGAAGTATTCACTTGCAATGGAGAATAGAGGGCAAGTATATGCCGATAAGATAAGTGATATTATTAATCAGGTAGTCGAAGGGAACTTAGATCCGAATGCAGGAAGAGTGGCTATCGATGGATTAAAGTGGATGAGTATGAAACTTGCACCTAAGAAGTATGGAGACATTCATAGGATGGAAGTAAAGCATGAGACTAGCTATGTAGATGCATTGAAAGCGGTTGGGGAGATGGTAGATAGTACTACAACTAGTAACGCATTACGCACACGAGGCACAGAAAAAGAAGAAAAAAAGACAATAAATTAGTGTCGTTACATATTTAACCTGACGAATATTGTATTTAAGTTATTGATTTAGTTGGAAAAGATATATCTGGGTAACTATTTGGATAACCAGATTAGGATTTTATTAGGGATTTTTTGTTTCACCCCCCCCCTTGAAGACAGGCAGGGGGCAGGTGTAAATATATATACCCCTCTCAATTGAGTTGTTCTAAATAAACTCTTTTGAGTTGTTTACTTTTTTGATGAAAGTAAAATCCGCCTTTGACTATTTCTGGATCTTCATCAATATCGTAATTGTCTTCGAGATAATCGATTGATGCTCTGTTTTCCAGATCATCTAGAAACAGTTTAAATATGTCTAGGTCGATTAAGGTTGTTGGCTTGATTTTATTTTTCAGAAAGTCATCAAGGAATTGAATGTATCTTTGTTTTTGATCTTCATTTTCAAAGTTACCTTCAACTGGATCTTCTTGGGTACAAGTCTTGAAGTTGTAAACTTCATCTTTTGTATATTTTGTTTTTATAAATTTAATTGTGAATGGTATTTTTTTCATATTTTTCTCCTCAATAAAATTTATTATAACAAACAAATGTGTCAAAATTATGGCAACATATTTGTAAGTCATTGATTATAAAGGATAAATCGGCATTTTTGGCCATTTATGGTATCTACATGGGGTCTCCCCTTGCCATGTAGGAAGGGATAGGGGCGGACTTTTGGATAAAGCAACTGAAACATTATTGAAATTAAGAAACGATCCAGTTTTATTTGTAGAGAAGGTATTGAATGCTACCCCCCAGAAGTGGCAGAAAAAGGCATTAAGAGGCATACAAAAAAATGATAAAGTTGCAATCAGGTCTGGTCATGGTGTTGGCAAGACAGCTTTTCAGTCATGGTTGATTTTATGGTGGATGCTTACTCATTATCCTTGCAAGATTGCAATTACTGGAAATACTCAGCACCAGTTGCAGGATGTTCTTTGGACTGAATTGGATAAGTGGTACAGGCAGTTGCCTGATGGCTTTAAAAGTCAGTTGGACATTAAGTCGGATAAGATTGCCTTACATGGTGCAAAAGACAGTTATGCGGTATGCAGAGTATCCAGAAAAGAAAATCCAGAAAGCCTTCAGGGCTTTCATAGCGAAAATATGCTTTTTATTTGTGAAGAGGCCTCTGGTATTCCTGATATTATATTTCAGGTTGCGGAAGGTAGTTTATCTACCGAGGGGGCAAAGGTTGTTATGTGTGGTAACCCTACGAGGTCTGATGGATATTTTTATGAGGCCTTTCATAGCATGAGGCATCGTTGGTTTACGATGAAGGTTAGTTGTTTGGAAAGTGAATATGTATCCGAACAGTTTTTAGAGGACATGAAGTCTAAATATTCTGAAGAAAGTAATATTTGGAGGGTCAGGGTGGCAGGTGATTTTCCTGATCAGTCTGATGATGTTTTGTTACCCATGCATTTACTTGAGACAGCTATAACGAGGGATGTAGAGCCTTCACCGACAACACCTGTTGTTTGGGGTGTTGATGTAGCCAGATATGGATCTGACAGGTCAGCCTTGGCCAAAAGAAGGGGTCAGGAGTTATTAGAGCCGATTAAGACTTATTCTGGCAAAGACATTATGGAGATGGCAGGAATTATTTTATCTGAGTACGAGGCGGTAAGATATTCTGACAGGCCAGAGGCTATTTATATTGATGCAATTGGCATTGGTGCAGGATTGGCTGACAGGCTTAAAGAATTAGATCTTCCTGCGGTATCTGTGGCAGTTTCTGAATCAGCCAGTCTGAAGGATAAATTTGGAAGGTTAAGAGATGAATTATTTTGGAATGCTAGGGAATGGTTTGAGGGCAGGGATGTAAAGATACCTCAAGACGATGCCTTGATACAGGAGTTAACCAGTATTCGTTATAAATATTTATCGACAGGTAAGTTAAAGATTGAAAGTAAAGACGAGATGAAAAGGCGAGGCCAGAGGTCTCCAGACGTTGCGGATAGTTTTGTCTTAACATTTGCCGATCAGGGTGCATTGGCCTCTGGATCATATGGCAGGTGGAATAGTAGGAAGGTTTTCAGGCCTGATACATCATGGATTATTTAAATGGCAAAAGATTATAGATTAGAAAAGGCAGGGGTATCTGGATACAATAAGCCGAAGAAAACACCAAATCATAAAACCAAGAGCCATATTGTGGTTGCAAAGGTTGGAGATAAAATTAAGACAATCAGGTTTGGTCAGCAGGGTGTAACAGGTGCAGGAAAAAACCCTAAAACGAAAAAAGATAAAATGAGGCGGAAGCAGTATTATGCTAGGCATGGTCAGACTTCCGATAAATTGTCAGCTAAATACTGGTCTCATAAGGTGAAGTGGTAATGCAACAGAATAGTTTAATGTTTTATCAACCGAGTGATGCTTTACCGCCACCAAGGTTTAATTTTACTTTTTTGCCGATTTCAGCAAATAGATTTGGAAGTGATAAAAATGTTTCGTTGGGAGTTCCTCAATTTTTAGTTGATATGTACGATGCAACTATTGGAGCAACTGGCAAGGCTTTGTCTGGTGAATTAGGTGTGCCAAGTGTTGATAATCCTAAATTTACACAGGCAGGAAGAGACATGGCCTTAAACACAGCTTATGGCGGACTAATGTCATCGGTTTTACCAAAGACAATGCCAAAAGGTGCATTGGGTATGTCAGGAAGTAAGCCTCTTACGAAGGAACAAATTGATCCACTTGGTTATGGAAAAACTAAGGGATTACTTACTAAGCCTCTAGATGAGTTTGATATTGGCTATAAAAATTATGTTGATTTAGTTCCAAAAAAAGAAGTTAAAATTGAAGATTTGCAAGGTTCAGTCTTATTTCCACTTTTGGGCGATCAAAGTGCTACAGGCCTTTTATTAAAATCTATTGACGATATGAAATTTCAAAAACCAGTAAAGCTAGAGGGTGGAGTTGGTTTCATGAGAAGTGAGGCTCAGAAAAAAGAAGGAACTGCTTGGGCATCTGGTAAGGGTGTTATATCAGACATACACAATAGAGTTAAAAAAGTTGCTAATGAAACTGGTTTACCTGTAAAAATGGTTTATACTGCTATGGGAAAAGATGCTGTAGATTTTGCAACTTTTCCTGCATCTGCTTTAGCAGAGCAAATACCTTTCAAAAAAATATTGAAAAAAGATATGGCTAGTTTTAACAAAAAAATGAAACAGGCTATCAATATTAAGGGTGATCAACACAATGCGGTAAAAGATTTTGTAGGTGTAGAAAGTCCATTGCTAAGAACTTATTTGGAAATTGCACCACCAAATGTAAGGAAAAAATTTGTAAAATTGATGGATACAGCAGAGTTTCAAAATGCAGATTTTCCAAGTGTAGCTTTGACCAGATTTGCTGTTACTGATGATGCATTGAAAAAAGCTGTAACTGGAGATGCAGGTTTGGGTATAGCAAAACCAAATTTAAATAAATTGCCGACTGATAAGCCGATTGTGCCACATTCAACATATCCTACACAAATTTATGGGGATTATTTTGGTGGTCTTCCTCAGTCTATACCAAAAACAATTTTATTTAGAGATTTTTTTGATAAGTATAAAGGTGCAACAACTTCAACAGGTAAACCCATGTCACCATCCATGATTGATTATAGTTTTAGATTGAATTTGCCAACACAAAAAGTTGATCAACAACTTGTTGATGAAGTTAATAAATATTTATTAAATAGATAAATTATTTTCTTAAAAATACAGGCGGATGATCCTCCTGATTTATTTTAAGAAGTTCGCAAACTAATTTATCAAATTCATGAATTTTAGACAGAGGCTGATCTTGCATCAAATCCTCTGCTTTTTTAACAATTAATGTTCTTTTAGAATATTTGTTCATAATCTCCTCAATGGAGAATTTTACAAAATTTTGAAAAAAAACACAAGGAAATTAATGTTAAAGGTCAAAACAAAACTTGGTTGGGATGAGGTCAAAGGTATTACAGTTATAGCTGACGAAGATATCAGAAAAGGTAGTTGCATTACTTACTTTGATCCAGATTATGACTTGGTTTTTGAAAAGACATATATTGAAAATATGCCAGAGGCACAAAAACAATATGTAAAAAACATGACATATGAATACGAATTTGGTATTGATTATAAATATGTTTTACCATTTGGACATGAGCCTTATATGAACCACGATAGTAAACCTAATGTCGATGAGTATGGCAGGGCATTACAGAATATCAAATCTGGTGATGAATTAACCTGTGATTATGTGTTAATGGATAGTAGATGTGTGTTGGGATCTGAGCCTTGGCTAACTTAATTTGTAATTTACCTGCGGTGCAGGTCTGGGTTAGAAGAGAATATTTAAGAGATCATGAAGATGGTCATGGTGAGTTTGTAAAAGGGGTTTGGGTATCAGCTAAGTCATTAGCAGGTAGAGCCTTTTACTTTGAAACTTACTTGCCTGAGTATGGGGCATTGTTTGATAAGCTACCAATATCAGCTTTTCTGAGTTCTCCAAAAACTCCAGATCCTGATTTGGATTTACCCAACTTACAGTTTTGGAATTGCATGGATTATGGTGTTGTCTGTATTCATAAGCAGTTTATTGGCTCTATGGATTACGAAGTATTCACCAGAAATCATGGTGTAATGAAAGGTTACTATATTGCAACCTTAGATAACTATCATGACAATTCTGATGAAGTCGACTGGTCTACAAGTGAACAGCCATCGGAGCATAAAAGTCATAATTTAATTGAACTGGAAAATGGTCAGTATGGCCTGTATCCAAATAATAGAATGAGGGTATACGATAATTCTTTAACACCGCAAGAACCAAAAATGCCAGACTTTAAAGTTTCGACTGAATATTATCAGGTTGAAAATGGTAACGATTGGGGTAGACTAGGTGATACTGATGAATATTTCTGGCAAACACCAGAAGAAAAAAAGAAGAAAAAATAATGTATGCAATAAGAGTTTATCGAAAGCCAAGAAAAGATACACCAGTCTTAGAAATGATTTTATGTAAAGGCTGTGTAACTCCAAAGTTATGTCGTAAGTCTGGTCAATGTGATGTAGAGGGAGAGAAAGCTAATGGCACAAACAAAGAAAAAAAAGAAGTCATCAAAGTCAAAAGCAGTACCAACAAATCCTAGTTTGTATGCAAGAATAAAGGCTAAGACTAAAGCAAAGTTTGATGTTTATCCATCAGCCTATGCAAATGCATATTTAGTGAGAGAATATAAAAAAGCAGGTGGCGGATATAGGACTAAGAAGGTTTAGTCATGGCAAAACCAAAAGGTGGACTGACGAAGTGGTTCAAAAAAGAAAAATGGGTTGATATATCAGCACCAAAAAAAGGTGGTGGTTTTGAGAAGTGTGGCAGGAAAAAGGCAAAGGGTAGTAAAAGAGGATATCCAAAATGTGTGCCGACAGCCAAGGCTAAATCAATGACAAAATCACAAATTAAGTCTGCGGTAGCTAGAAAAAGAGCAAACCCAAAGAAAAAAGTTAAAACAATACTGAAAAGGGGCAAAAAATGATGAAAAAAAAGAAAAAATCAAATGGTTTGACCGCAAAACAGAAAAAATTACCAAAAAAACTGCAATTAGCAATTTTGAAAACTAAAAAGAAGAAGTAAAATGCCAAAAATGGATGATAATGAATTAGGATCTGTCATTAGGTCTGAAATTCAACAGGCACAAAACTATTTTGAGACAGAATTTGCTGATGCAAGAATGAAAGCCATTGATTATTACCTTGGTGAACCATTGGGTAATGAAAGAGATGGATTTAGTTCAGTCGTAAGTCATGATTTTGCAGATGTAGTTGAAACATTAATGCCTTCATTGATGAGGATATTTACATCCTCGGATAAATACGTCAGATATGCCCCTAGAACCGCAGAGGATGCCCAGAGAGCCGAACAATTAACTGATTATGTTAATTACATCATAAATCAAGATAACGATGGCTACAGGGTCATTCATACGTTTATTAAAGATAGTTTGTTATTTAAGCTAGGTGTAATAAAATTTGGTTGGGATGAAAGCTATGAGGTTGAAGAGGCTGAATATAATGACATTACCGATGAAGAATTAGTTACCTTACTGGCAAACCCAGATATTGAGGTTGTATCTCAAAAAGAAAACACACAGACAATTATAGCTAATGATGGTGAAGAGACCGAAGTCACAGCTAGTTATAATATGAAAGTGAGAATCAGAAAAAAGTCAGGAAGGGTAAAGTTAGAAAACGTACCACCAGAAGAATTTATTTTTAACAAGAATGCAAAAAGTTTAGAGGACTGTTACTTCATATGTCATAGAACTCAAATGACTGTATCTGAGTTAGTAAGCATGGGATACGATCAGGAGTTGGTAGAGCAATATGCAGGGGATGTATATGGCGGTCAAGAAAGAGAAGAAAAGCAAAGAAGGTTTGAAGACATTGAGGGCGGTACTTACAGAGATCCAGAAGATGACAGCCAGAAGGATGTAATTGTAAACCAGATAACAATGAAAGTTGATTTTGATGGTGATGGAATTGCAGAACTAAGACAGATACTAGCTATCGGTGATAGTGGTGACGTAATACTTGAGAATGACGTATGTGACTACATTCCATTTGCTGTAGTATCTCCAATACTTATGCCTCATCGATTGGTTGGCCGATCTATATTTGATGCGACCGAAGACTTGCAGACAATTAAAACCACTTTAATGAGACAATATCTGGATAGTACCTATCACTCAGTATTACCAAGATTGATAGTTCAAGAAGGCCAGACAAATCTGGATGACGTACTTGATGGCACAGCAGGTGGTATTATCAGGGTTAGAAATGCAGGTGCTGTACAGCCTCTACAGGCACAGGGTGTAGGTAGAGAAATACAGCCATTGATGCAGTATCTTGATGAAGTAAAAGCCGACAGGACTGGTGTATCAAGACAAACACAGGGTTTAGATCCATCTGTGTTGCAGTCAACTACAGCTTCTGCTGTACAGGCTACAGTAAAGGGATCTCAACAAAAAGTTGAAAGTTATGCCAGAACAATTGCCGAGACAGGCATGAAAGACTTGTTCAGAGGCATACTTCACATAATTACAAATTATCAACAACAGCCAAGAATTGTCAGACTTAGAAATAAGTTTGTGCCTGTTGATCCGCAAGAAGGTTCAAGCGGTTTTGATATAATTGTAAATGTAGGGTTAGGAACAGCTAATGATGAACAAAAAGTCTCTATTCTCCAAGGCATTGCAAGTAAGCAAGAAGTTATTCTGCAAACTCTGGGAGTTGATAATCCGATTTGTAACTTGGCTCAGTATGCTAATACGCTTCGACAAATGGTGGATGTTCTTGGTTTCAAAGATGCCGACCAGTTTTTCAAACCGCCACAAGTCGTACAAGCAGAAATTGCCCAAAGACAGCAAGGCCAACAACAACCAAATCCAGAAATCGAAAAAATCCAAGCGGAAATCGAAGCCGAAAAAATCAAACTCGAATCCAAAATAGAACTGGATAGATTAAAGTTACAGGCAGAGATAGAGTTGAAGAAAGAAAAGGCTATGGCTGAACTTGATATAAGAAGACAGGAGATGGCTCTTGAAGCAGAACTCAGAGTTGCAAAAGCAGTCACAGACAGCGACATCTCAACAAATTTACCAAGAAACTAGAAACCATTTTGGTGACGTATTAAGTCTATTAGTAGCTTCCCAATTCCATCATCATTGGAAGCTACACCAAGTCAAGAGGGTGTTTAATCCTCCACTATATCATGGACAGTTCAGAATTTGGTATAGTAACTCTCATCCTCTTGGCTTTTGTTGTTGGGCATGGGTAAGCGATAAAATTTTAGATCAGTTGCTGACAGGTCAATATAAGATACAGCCAGATGATTGGAAGTCAGGTAATAATTTATGGTTGGCCGAGTTTGTTGCACCATATGGACAAACTGGATATATGGTCAGAAACATGAGACATTTTATTAAAAAAACATATGGCAAAGATATAAAAGGATTTTGGTATAGGTCAGCAAAGAAGAAAGTTGGCTATGCAAAAAGTTAGGAGACACAATGGGTGAAAGTGTAGACGATTCAGATTATTCAGATGAAACCATAGAGGCACAAGGAAGAGGTGTAGATACTTCTAAATCTTTAGGTTTTGCTAGTAAAGAAATTGAAGACAAATATATTGAAGATCAAAATAAAATGTTAGCTTCTAAATTTGTCAAATCTAATTTACCAGACGTATTAGACAGGCAAGATTTTGCAAGAGAACAAGATTTTATTGATGCTAATCCTACATTTACTGGTATTGATACACCATTTACAACAAGAAGTGCAGATTTAGATCCTCAACTTGGAGCAGGGGATATATTTGGTTTAAGGGATAGTGTTCGTAAACAATTATCTTTAGGCGGTGATGCTGTAGTAAATAATGGTCGTATTGTAGGTGTAATGGGTGATATGAGAAATGCACCTGCTTTTGGAATGCTACCAAATTTTATACAAAATTTATTACCTGACAATAAAGTTTATACTGGCATAGCTGAATTTGATCCAAACAGATTTACCCCAGATGATGACAATACTAGTAATGAAACTACACCGCCTGTCATGAACCAGATAACAGGCAAAAGCCAATGCCCTGAAGGATATGTATTTGATAATCAATTACAGGCCTGTAGGCTCAAGACAAGATCTGATGATCAGCTAGGAACACCAAAAGATCCACCAGATGGTGGTCAAATGTTCGCAAGAAATTATTCATTATTAAATCAAACACCTATGAATGTACCGCAGGGGTTTGACTATAATGCTATGAACACAAATTTTATGAATAGGTTTGGCACGAGGCCATCTATTTTTAAAAGACCGCCTAACTTACTAGGCTTCACACCATTTGGAGGATAATAGTGGCAAGAGATGGAAAACTTAGAGAAGAAATAGAAAAGGGCAAACAGGTTGATGCCCTGACAAAAAATCCAATGTTTAATGAGGTATTTGAAAACTTGGAAGAAGAATTTTTGACCGCATGGAAAATGTCAAAGATGCAAGATAATGAAGAAAGGGAGAGAATTTATTATCTTTATCAATCTTTGTTGGCCTTAAAAAATGCATTTGCAAATTTAAGTGCCAATGGAAGGTTGGCTCAAAGTCAGCTAGATGAACTGGTTGGCAGAAAAAATATATATAATTAGGGGTAATTATGGAAAAACAGAATGAAAATTTAGACGTAAAGTCAGCAGTAGATTTACTATTACCATTGGAAGCCGAGGAAAAGGTAAATCCAGAAAGTGGTGTAGCCGAGCCAGAAGAGGCTCAAGTGTCAGAAGCCGAAGAGCAAGAGGAAGCCATTCAGGAAACTGAAGAGGTAGAAACCGATGAAAGTGATGAAGTAGAAGACACAACTTCTCAGGAAGATGAAGTAGAGGAAGTCGAGGAAGAGACCCCAGAACTCTACACTATCAAAGTTGATGGTGAAGAGGAACAGGTAACCTTGGATCAGGCTTTATCTGGTCATATGAGGGAGAAGAAATTTCATCGAGAACTTAACAAACTCAGTAATGAACGTAAGTCGTTTGAGGCTGAAAAAGCTGAAACGAAGCAATTGCAGGGTAGGTATAAGCAAGGGTTGGCGGAACTTGAAAAAAGTTTACAAGTCCAAGAGCCTGATTGGGATGAACTGCGAAAAACCAGAACTCAGGAAGAATTTAATGCAATCTATACTGATTGGTCAATTAGACAGGATCAGAGGAAAAAAGTTCAGGCTGAGTTAGACCAAGTCAAGAAACGAGAGCAAGAAGAAAATGTGATCAAGTTTCAACAGCATATGAAAAACGAATTTGATAATATGTTGGACAAAATTCCAGAATGGAAAAATGAAAAGGTCATGGCGGATGAAAGAAAAGAAGTCGTTGCATATGCTAAATCTGCAATGGGTTATACTGATGATGAAATAGCTAATGCTGTTGATCACAGGGCAATTGTTGCATTAAGGAAAGCTATGAAGTACGATAATCTTATGAAAAAAAAACCAAACTTAGTGAAGAAAGTAAAGAAAGCACCAAGGATGGTAAAAGCAGGAACTCCTAAAACTAAAAATGAAATTGTAGCTAATCAAAATAAAAAGGTTAGAGACAGGTTCTTAGCAAACAGCAGTATCGATAATGCTGTTGAGTTGCTACTTAATAAAAAATAGCCAAATAAGGAGAAGTTAAAATGGCACAATTTACCACAGCTAATGCGGTAGGTGAAAGAGAAGATCTCTCCGATATTATTTATCGGCTTGACACTACAGAGACACCTTTTTTCTCTACAGCAAAGAAGACTACTGTAAAATCAACACTAACTGAATGGCAAGTTCAGGAGTTGGCTACAGCAGATCAAAATTCAGTCAACGAGGGTGCTGACGCGAGTTTCGCCACACCTACACCGACTGTAAGATTAACTAACAATACTCAAATCTCAGTCAAAGACTTCCAGATCTCTGGAACATTAGAGGCTGTTGATAAGGCAGGTAGAGACAGAGAAACCGCTTATCAGAAAGTCCTAAAAGGTCTTGAGTTAAGAAGAGATGTTGAGAAGATTGTTACTGATCTTAACGTAGCAAAGTCTGGATCAGATCCTAGAAAATCAGCTACATTTGTAACATTTATTACAAATGGTGATGCTTCACCATCAGACATTTCTTTTGGAACTGGAGATGGAGCAAACAGTTGTGATTTAACTGGAACTGAACAACCGCTTACTTTAGCGAAGATTGACAATGCTATGCAACAGGCATGGGATTCTGGGGGTAACCCAAGAATGTTACTTTGTTCTTCAACAAACAAAGCCAACATCTCAGACTTATCACAGGCAGGTACAAATCTTGTAACAAACCAAGTTAATACATCAGCAAATACTGCTCCATCATTTATTGGTGCGGTAAGTGTTATGATGAATGACTTTGGTACACTAGACCTTACAATGAGTAGGTTTATGTCAAACGATAAGCTTCATATTATTGATCCTGATCATATTATGATTGGTAATCTTGATGGAAGAAATTTCATTGAGACAGAGTTAGCCAAAACTGGTGATAGCTTTAAGCACCAAATTATATATGAGTGGACATATATGCCGACAGCACCGAAGGCTCATGCCTCTGTGATCGGTCTTAATGGATCATAATAATCATAACTGGGGAGGTTTCGGCCTCCCTATTATAAGGTCAGTATGAAAAGATTAATTGAAAAAAACCCTTACTCACAAAAAGAAATCTGGATGCATGACAACCCAGATGGGGGTTACACTATTGAAGAAAAACAACATATTAAGTCAGTTCTTGAGGCCAACAAAATCAGGCAAAATGAATTTAGAAAAAACAGTTTGATTGGCAATACTCAGAGGCATTGGCAACAGGTGGCAGAAATACCTTCACTTGTTTACATGGATTTGATGAAAAAGTTTGGTGATCCAAAAAAAGATCCAGATGCTCAGAAAAAATGGAAGAAGTGGCTCAATGATATTGATAATAGATATTTTAGAACAAATGGCGGTAAAGTATGAGTATATCAACTTACAGCGAGTTAAAGACAGCAGTTGCTAATTTTTTAGCTAGAACTGATTTGACCGATCAAATACCAAATTTTATTCAACTTGCAGAGGCTAGACTTTCAAGGGAACTGGAGAGCAGGGATCAAGAAAAAAGAGCCAATGCAACTTTGACTATTGGTGATGAGTATATTGCCCTGCCAACAGATTTAAGGGAAGTCAGGGAAGTAAAATTAAATACTTCACCAAACAGGGTTTTAGATTACAAAAG
>CEQP01165646.1_pt1 | contig 12132 bp, 12 predicted proteins | sample 356291 | NCBI WGS metagenome assembly CEQP01 (sample SAMEA2621221, study PRJEB7988) | marine metagenome | isolation source: saline water (ENVO:00002010), including | reverse complement strand
ACCTACGGTATCTATGGCTTCTTTGGCGAGTGCATCTATGGACTGCTCTCCGGTAAGCACAGTTGATATGCTCCAGTCTGTATCACACAAATCACTTTGTGACGGATGTAGAGGGCATTCCTTAACGGCACAACCAGCAAACCTTATAAAAAACATTCGTTTGCCAGTTAGGTGTCCTTCCCCTTGGATGCTGCAAAATGTTTCTGCTAACGCTAACTTCACTTGATATGTATCTCTTTTGAATGGAAAAATGAAAAAATGGTTATCCCACTCTTTTTTTAATAGCGGTACTATAATACATACCTAAATTTTTCGAGTGGAGTTGAAAGATGCTGGCAAGAATTTTAATACTCATAACAGCCATTTTGGTCATAGTTCAACCTAGTTCAGGACATCACTCCCATGCTAATTATGACATGACAGAGTACCTCGAAGTATCAGGCACCGTGAGCGATATTCTTTGGATTAACCCACATATTTGGATTTTTCTTGAAGTGTCTAATGAAGATGGGCAGTTGATTCAGTGGGCGATGGAGGGTGCTACGCCTGGGCAGTTAGCAAGAAATGGTGTAACCCGTGATACGGTTAAATTGGGTGATACGATCTCTGCTCGTTGTCATCAAATGCAAGATGATTCTAATGGATGTCTTCTTGGATATCTTACTGGGACAGACGGTATTGAAAGACTTTGGGATTAAATTTTCCTGGAAACTCCAAAAAATAAGGAAATTAAACATATGATAAATTCCCATCAATTTATTTCAGCAATATTATTAACAATGATTTCTATGCCTTCTCTAGCCCAAGACTGGGTTGAGTATGTACATAGAACTGACCGTTTTGCAGTAACGTTTCCATCAACACCTCAGATTGAGGAAGAAATGAGACTCTCTGCACATGGAGTGTCTTTCCCGGCCAGAATTTACTCTGCTCAGCGAGGCCCTAGTAGCTATTCTCTTACGGTAGTTGACTATACGGATGCTCAAGCAAGACATCGTGAGAGACCTGATCAGACCGATGCAAGTTCAGGTGCTATGTTTTGGGTTATGGATGTTCGAGCATCGCTTGCTCATGCTGCTCAGGGCATTCGTGAAAGGACTAATGAAGCCGGAGGAGAACTAACATACGAAGGTTGGGCAGATATTGATAAGGTAGAGGGGCATCAAATGCAACTTACTAATGCTGACCTGTCGCGTACTTATATAGGACTCCACCTTAATAACAGTCGACTTTATATTCTTGAGGCAACAGCCCCTCAAAACTATCCTCCAGTCGCTTGGTTTCAGCAGTCTCTCCAATTTATTAATGAAGACGGTATGAGAGTTCGTTATATGTTTGATGCTGACGGGCAAAGAACGGATATAAGAATTACTCCACTTGCAGAGGCGCTTGAGGGTACAGAACGCGTGGTTGTGGAATAGAAAATAACAAATCAAAACAAGAGAGAATTATGAATTTTCATCCCTTGATTTTTTTTATTGGTGTTCTAATAACTTCGGTATCTTTTTCTCAAAGTAATCCAGAGTTTGTATCGCTTCGCCCTATAGTTGCTGCGGTTTATATGCCAGATGCTGGCCCAGAGCCGAAAGTCGCATTTCTAGTGGCCCATCGAACAGGAAATAGTCTTGATAATATCGCATGTAAAGAGCTAGCAGAACGGGGGTTCATGGCGCTTTGTTTTAATACGCGCTTTGTTAATAATGAAACTGAGGTTGATTGGGAGAAGCTAGCCCTTGATGTCAAAATCGCCGTAGACTTTGCTCGTAATAAACCTGGAATAGAAAAAGTTGTATTGCTTGGCCATAGCGGAGGTTCGCCCCTCATGTCTTTTTATCAAGCGGTTGCAGAGAAGGGCGTATCTTTTTGTAAGGGACCGAGTAAGTTGGTTGAGTGTAGTGAAGAGCTAGCTAATCTTGTTCCGGCTGATGGGATGGTTTATCCAGATGCCCATCCTGGAAATGGCGTTCAAGCATTACATGGGCTTAATCCATCTCTTTCAATCGTTGATGGACAGGTAGTCGTAGATAAGGCGTTGGATCCATTTGATCCAGATAACGGATTCAATGCGAATGGGGCATCGAAATACTCGGAAGAATTTCGTAACCGGTATTATCAGGCGCAGTCGCGTGCTATGAATGCAAAGATTGCAGAGGTAGAAGCACTTCGGGATAGTATAGAAACAGGTAAACATATCTATCCAGATGAAGATATTGTGCTTGTGCCATTTGATGCTCAGGCAGGAGCAGCACGTCTTGATGCTTATGACCCTTCAATTCCAGAGACAATGAGTACGTCACAGCCACGTAAGTTTCTAAGAAATGATGGTGAGATTGTAATGCAAGTCGCGCTTAGTGTTGCTTTACCAAAACCACATCAGGCTAGAGTTAATCGAACATTTAGGGGTGGCGTAAAGGTGTTGACGACTAAGTCTTTTTTAAGTGCTAATGCTGTGCGTTCAACTCATGCTATGAATGATATTGACCATTGTTCTACCAATGCGTCTACAAATTGTGCGGTTGCTAATATAGAAGCGCCAACATTGATTGCTGCAATGGGTGCCTATAACCATATTCGTTTTCAGGAACTAATGTATGAGAATTCGCCAGCACAGGATAAGGATTTTATTGTTATTGAAGGCGCCCGCCATGGCTATACTCCCTGCACAGCCTGTGAGAACAATTTGGGGCAATACTCCAATTCTTTAAAAAATTTATTTGATTATATTGAGCAGTGGGCTAACGCAAGATTTTAATTGCACTAAGACCGATTGATTGGTGCCTTTGATCTAAGGATCAAAACCGATTATTTGTCCACGTTCTACTCGAGTTGTACTACCATCAGGTCGAAGCTCATATCGAACTCTTGCGCCGTTTTCATCTAGAAATCTTAAGGATTGTTGAAACTGTGCTGGTGGTGGCATACGAGGCGGAACGGTTCCTTCTAGGATATATAGCCGACTTACCTGGCCATGTAGGTAGATTGCGGCAAAGGTACGTGAGCCATCTGGATTACTGAGCTGCAATTGATGTCCCTCGACGTTTTCTAAATGTCCCCAGGCATCATAAGTCACCTCTCCATCTCGCTGACGAAACTCAGTAGCAGCACGGGCTACAGAGGCTCGCTGATCAGTAATCCATCGATTACGGCCGCGTATTTGTTCTGATTCACGCTCATTCTCTAGCTTTTTTGCATGTACTGACTGTGACTGACTAAAATCTACAACGGTAACTTTATAGTGACTGCCGCGGTTAGATACTTCATAAGTTCGTGCAGGAAACTCGGCCTCGAGTTCTGAGTGGTAGACAATTGTTTGTATTTCTGGGGTACCGGGCAGATTTATAGTGAAAAGATCTTCCTCGTTTATGTATTCAATCCAGCCTTGTGCTTGCGTAGCTGAAGCTAATAATAGAAAAAATGTAATAGAGAAAGGTTGAGAAAAACGCATTTTTTTCCTTTGCTATATAAGTTAATAGAGTATCAATAAAAAATATTCGATGTTATCTAACAGACCCATTGACCTGAGCATAGTCGAGTTCGTTCTCCATCTGGAGTCAATTGATAACGAATGCGCCTCCCTTCGTCATCTAGAAAACCAAGTGATTGCTGAAATAAGCTTTGAGGAGGGAATCCTGCAGGAACCGTCGCCTCCATCATATACAGTCGATTAGCATGTAGATATAAACCTGCATATGTGCTTGAACCATCCACGTTTGAAATAACAATATTCAGGCCCTCAACTAGATCAATATGATGCCAATTGTCATAGAGAATTTTACCACCTCGTTCACGGAGTTTTGAGGCCTCATAAGGTACTGATCCTCTTTGATCATATAACCATAGAGAGGAAACAGGAGCATCATCAGTTTTATCAATTAACTCAGTATATTTTCCCTCGCCGTCTCTAAAATCGATGATCATTAGAGAGAGAAGACCTCCATTTTCTTGGACTGAATAAGTTCTGCCGGGAAATGTAGCACCATATTCAGAAATGTAGTCAAAATTTTGAATATCCGGTTCCCGAGGGAAGTTAATGATAAACCGGTGTTCCTGGTCTGTGTATAGAATCCAACCTTGTGAAAAGCTTATAGCTGGCATTGCAACAATTAATGTTATTAAAATTATTTTTAGATTGCGCATTATCACTCTCCAAACTAATAGTGATTCAAACAGATTTTTTAGTCGTACTCACCCTCTGTTCCGTCTGCAGTTTTTAAAAAACCAAATAGACAAGCTGGTGTGCCTGCTTTTAATGGGTGGCAGCGCACAGAAATTTTATCTCCTATCTTTACGCTGTCTTCAGTCCAGCCTTTTCTAGAGAGTGCGCTGAGCCCACCCCCTTCTAAAGCCCAAATTGTTGGGATGTTATTTTCACCAATAACCTCCATGTAGATCCAGGCGTGTGGATTCATCCAGTGTGCCTCAGTTACAGTCCCCTCCATGTCTACATATTGTGTAAGGTCATAGTTGCCATGGGAATGGTGTGTATAAACAGGCATTGTCCAGATGGCTATTCCGATCGCTATAAAGCCTCGAATCATTGAAGAAAACATAATGCTTCTCCCCCCATTAGATAAAATCGTTCTATCTCTATTTATAACTGAACACCTTAACCAGCAGATGGCAGAGCTGCAACGAATTCTTCCATGCGTCTTAGCATAGCTGAATCGGGTAACGGCCCGATACCGCCAGCAAGATTATCAATCAGATTAGTGGGTTTGCTGGTAGCCGGCGTTACTACAGTTACTGCTGGGTGTGCGATCACGTATTTGAGAAAGAATTGTGCCCAACTATTAGCATTAAATTCCTGTGCCCATTCTGGCACTTGATGCCCAGCTACGCGGCTCCATAATCTCGTTCTTCCAAATGGTTGATAGATAATCACAGCGATACCACGGTCTTGAGCTAGTGGCAGAATTGTTTCTGCAGCTGCCGGGTTATCAACCGCATAATCAATTCCAATAAAGTCTAGAGTCTCATCACGCATAGCTTGAATTAGTTCATGATTGCGATCAGGAGTGTCATAGGTGATACCGATATACCTGGCTCGTCCCTCATCTTTTAATTGCTGAATCATGGGTAATTGGGTTTTTATGTCCCCAAGATTATGAATTTGCATAAGATCAATCGGAGACTTTCCGATTCGATCAAAGGAATCTTGAATTTGCTGTTGAGTCACATCTGGATAAGATGGTCCCCACTCTGGTTTTGCTGAATTAACTTTAGTAGACCAGAATAGTTGTTCTTCAATGCCAAGGTCTTGAGCTAGTTGTCCTGATATTCCCTCGGATGGCCCATAAGCTTCTGCTGTATCAAATACTGTGCCTCCATTTAGGTAAAGCGTTCTCATGACTTCACGAAGCGTCTCAATATCACCACTATCAGCAAGGCGACCAAAGCTGCCAGCGCCGCCGAGCCCAATAATGGGTATCGTTTCACCAGAGGAGGGTATTTCTCGTGCAAGTAATGTGGCTGTTTGGCCATGAACTAATTGGAAGGGAAAAGCTATTGAACCAGCTGCGGCAGCAGCACTTTTAATACAGTCGCGTCGTGTAAGCATTGTCTAAGTAATTCATTAAAGTAGGAACGGAGTATAAATCTTACCAGAACGATGCCTATCAAATAAAACGAGGTTGCCAATAATGATGGATTATTTTCGCATTGCAGTTGACCGTGGTGGGTGCTACTTTGCTATTACCTAAGTGAATTAAGAAAAAGTCAGATGCTACGTTTCTACTATGTTTTATTACTATCGTCATTGGTTGGTTTTGCACAGGCCCATCATGGGGCAGCCCAATCTTATGATGTGGATACTCTCATTACGGTCGAGGGTGAAATTTTATCGGTTTCTTGGCGAAACCCTCATGTAACCATGGAACTTCAGCGCACAGGTGAGGTCGGGGGTACAGAACTCTGGCAAATAGAAGCCTCAACCGCTAATCGGTTGGAGCGTATTGGGATTAGCCGGGATGTTGTTTCAGTGGGGTCTAAAGTGGCTTTTACCGGAGCGCCATCCCGACATGGGTTGAATGCTCTGGCTGCCTGGATAATGACTCTGGAAAATGGCCAAGAGCTACCGATATGGCCGCAAAGGGCCAGACGTATGGGCCGCACAGTTGATCTTGCTCCAGTTGATACTGCAATAGTGGAGGCGAGTACGGCCAATGCGAATGGGATTTTCCGGGTTTGGAGCCGTCCAGACATAAGCGGGCAGTTGCTTGAGGGGGGTTATCTTCCTTTTACTGAAGAGGCATTAATGGCTCAAGAGGGTTGGAATCCTTTAGTTGATGATCTTGTATTGCGATGCATTGCTCGCGGAATGCCATCTATTATGAATAACCCACAACCTATGGAGTTCATTGATAATGGAAGTTCTATTGTGCTTAGAATAGAGGAATGGGACGCAGAGAGGGTGATTCATCTAGATCAAGATGAATTTCCAGTGAATGAGTCTGCCTCAGGTCTTGGCTACTCTATAGGTCGATGGGAAGACAATACGCTGGTTGTAAATACGACACATATCAATGACCCGTATTTTGATGATATAGGTACTCCTCAAGGGGATTCATCTGTAGTTGAAGAGCGATTTACGCTTAGTGAAGATGAAACACGACTAGATTATGAGTCTATCCATGTGGATCCCGAGACTTTTACCGACGCTGCCAGACAAACAGGTTATTGGAATTGGATCCCCGGTGAACAAGTTAAGCCCTATAACTGTACGGTGGATTGAGGATCACTGGTTTTGATAAGAATAAGTTAGTCACAATAAACTAGCGACTGTTTTGGTATCTTGTCTGATACACAATATATGAGCTAAATGTGAAGTTGTTTTAATCTAGGTAGCGAGCATGAATAAAAAAATAATTTTCATTGTTACCCTGATTTTTCTGGTTTTTTCTAATGCTGGTAGCTCACAGATCACAGCACCTAAAATGATGTTGCATAGCTTAGAAAACCTTGAAAGTCGTAATATGGAGGATGGACGTGTTACCCGAAGAATTTCAGGTGACGCTGTCGGTCTTATCCGGGTTGAATGGCCTGCTGGGACTATAACTACGCCTCACAATCATGCAAATGAGCTAATTGTTCTCTTAATTGAAGGACGCCTGAGAGCCTTGGGTGGGGAGACTGAATTTATTCTCATGCCTGGAGATCTTGTGGTTGTTCCTGCATACGTTGAACATGGCTATGAGGCGCTAGAAGATTCGATCACTATAGAAGCTGTAGGGCCAGGATAAAGTTCTAGCGTTAGGTTTTTGATTAAAGTATTCAGGTGAAATATGGCAGCTAGGTCGGGAGGGCGAATTTTAGTAGATCAGCTGCGCATTCATGGCACACAGCATGTGTATGGTGTTCCTGGTGAAAGCTACTTGGCTTTGCTTGATGCCCTTCATGATGTTCCTGAACTAAAGTTTTTTGTATGCCGCCAGGAAGGTGGTGCAGCCATGATGGCCGAGGCGGATGCAAAGTTAACTGGGCGCCCTGGGGTATGTATGGTGACCCGTGGTCCTGGCGCTACTAATGCTAGCGCTGGGATTCATATTGCTCATCAAGACTCAACACCTTTGATTCTTTTGGTCGGTCAGGTAGCCCGTAGCATGATGGGAAGAGAGGCCTTTCAGGAGATAGATTTTAGACATATGTATGGTCCACTTTCCAAATGGGCTGCACAAATTGATGACCCAGCGAGAATTCCAGAAATGATGGCTCGAGCCTTTTCTATTGCTGGTTCAGGGCGTCCTGGGCCTGTTGTTCTAGCGCTACCTGAGGACATGCTTTCCGAAACTTCTGACGTTAGAGATGCTGAACCAGTTCGCACTTCCCAGGCATGTCCTGACCCTAAATCTATTCGGGCGTTTTCAGAAATACTAAAAACCTCTGAGCGTCCTATGCTTATAGTCGGCGGTGGTGGATGGGATAAAACTGCTGTTGGAAATATTAAGGCTTTTGCAGAGAGGACAAAAATTCCTATCGTAACTTCTTTCCGTCGCCAAGATTATTTCGATAATAATCACTCATCCTTTGCGGGTTATTTAGGAATTGGGATTAATCCAAAACTTGCTCAACGTGTTAAGGATGCTGATTTATTGATCGTTCTTGGTGCACGTCTTAGCGAGGTACCCACTAGCGGTTACTCATTGCTTAATATTCCAGTGCCACATCAGAATCTTGTGCATGTTCATGCTGACCCAGAAGAACTTGGGCGTGTTTATCAAGCCCAGTTACCTATCAATGCAGATCCACGTGCTATGGCTGCTGTTTTACATGATGTGGCTGTAGGTGATGGGGCTGAGCGTTGGGCAGATTGGTTAAAGGATGCTAACAGTGACTGTCAAAACTATAGTAGAGCAATAAAAACGCCAGGTAACTTACAGATGAGCGAAGTGATGACACACTTGCAAAAAGTCCTTCCGGAAAATGCAATTATCACAAATGGCGCTGGAAATTATACTGCTTGGATTCATCGTTTTTATCGTTATCGTCAGTACGGCACACAACTTGCTCCAACTGCAGGGTCTATGGGTTATGGGGTTCCAGCATCTGTTGCAGCAAAACTTAGAATGCCAGAGCGAGAAGTTATAGCCTTTGCAGGTGATGGTTGTTTCTTGATGAATGGGCAAGAGTTTGCCACGGCTGTGCAGTATGGAGCGAATATAATATGTATTGTCGTAAATAATTCTATGCTCGGTACAATCCGCATGCATCAGGAAACGCATTATCCCGGTAGAGTTAGTAATACAGGCCTTATAAACCCTGACTTTGCATCCTATGCCGAAGCTTTTGGGGGTTATGGGGAAATTGTGGAGCGGACTGAGGAATTTCCCGCTGCTTTTCAACGTGCCCGTGATAGCGCTAAGCCAGCCATACTTGAGCTTCGGGTTGATCCTGAGGCTCTTACACCAGGAAAATCTTTGAGTGAGATACGTGGGCCATCACTATAGATGGGCTGGGTTACTTGGATTTATTCAATATTAATAATTTATATAGAGGTAATAAAGAGTGAATAGGAGCTATATTGACGGGAACTGGGTCAAGGGGAAAAGCGCTCTAAAAAACCTTAATCCATCAGATTTGGATGACTGTATTGGAGAGTTTGAATGTGTTGATGGGTCTCAGACTAAAGAGGCAATTGAAATTGCAAGTAATGCTACTTCTGCATGGCAAGAGATTGGTATCCATCGTAGGGCCGAGATTTTGGACCATATTGGTAATGAAATTCTAAAGAAGAAAGAAGATCTTGGAACGCTTTTATCGCGTGAAGAGGGCAAGGTTTTACCTGAAGGTATTGGCGAGGTTGAGCGAGCTGGGCATATATTCAAGTTTTTTGCTGGTGAGGCTGTACGTGTTGCTGGATCAAGCATGGAGTCAGTTCGTCTTGGCGTCGACGTTGAAATTAGTCGTGAACCACTAGGCCTTATAGGCATTATTACTCCATGGAATTTTCCAATTGCTATTCCCGCTTGGAAGATAGCTCCTGCACTTGCATTCGGTAATACGGTAGTTTTTAAGCCTGCTGGACTGGTTCCTGCGTCTGCCCATGCTTTGACGCAAATTATTTCTGAATCAGGTTTGCCAGATGGAGTTTTTAATCTTGTAATGGGCTCAGGTTCTGAGGTTGGGGCGGCGATTGTTGACTCATTACTTGTTGATGCAGTGACTTTTACAGGGTCAGTAGAAACAGGGCGTAATGTGCTTGTGAAAACTGCAGAGCGTCAGGCACGGGTGCAGCTTGAGATGGGTGGAAAAAACCCTCTTGTCATACTTGACGATGCTGATCTAGAAATAGCGGTGGAATGTGCACTAAATGGTGCTTTTTATTCAACTGGACAACGATGTACGGCCTCTTCACGATTGATAGTGACGGCTGGTATTCATGATCGTTTCGTTGCACGTTTAGTCGAACGTATGGAAAGCATGAAGGTTGATCATGCACTTAATCCAGGAACACAGATGGGACCTGTTGTTGATCAGGTTCAACTCGAACAGGACCTTGAGTATTTGAAAATAGGGCGCTCAGAGGGTGCAGAAATTGTTAGTGGTGGCAAGCAACTAGAAAGAAAAACAAAGGGTTATTACCTTGCTCCAACTTTATTCACAGAAACTAAAAATAAGATGAGAATTAACCAAGAAGAAATTTTTGGTCCAATCGCAACTGTAGTAAAGGTTAATGACTATGAGGAAGCACTTAATACTGCAAACGATACAAGCTTTGGTCTTTCTGCAGGTATTTGTACTAATTCGCTAAAGTACTCTAGAAATTTTAGACGTAAATCGGGGGCGGGTATGGTTATGGTTAACCTTCCGACCGCTGGTGTTGATTATCATGTTCCATTTGGTGGTCGTCGCAGTTCTAGTTTTGGTCCGCGTGAGCAAGGACAGGCTGCTGCACAGTTTTATACTGCAACGAAAACCGCCTATATAAGCCCATAGAAAAGATGATCGTAAAATGCTGAACCAATTAAAAAAAAATAATCTTATTTTTATAAGAGTAATTAATAGACTCACAGGAATGAGTTTTAAAAAAACTTTTTTGATTGGGTTTTTTGGTCTATTACTTAAGTGTTGACACACCTTAAAGGCTAAGAAAACAATGGTTAACCAGCTTGTTATTTACGATCAAAAAGATGAAATCTCTATCATCACGATAAATCGTTCTGATGCTATGAACTCATTCAACTCTGAGCTTCGACGAGAGTTATACATTGCGATTAATCGTGCCGCTACAGATGAATCTATAAAGGTAGTAGTCCTAACCGGCAAGGGAAGAAGTTTTAGTGCGGGGGCAGATCTTAACGTCATTGGTGAATCTGTTGACACTGCGAAGGTACTGCAAAAAGAGTATCGGCCAATCCTAGATACAATCATCACTATGCCTAAACCTATCATTGCTGCAGTAGGCGGATCAGCAGCGGGGATAGGAATGTCTTTCGCACTGTCTTGCGATCTTTTGATCATGGCGGAAGATGCATTTCTTCTTGCTCCTTTTACAAATATATCCTTGGTTCCTGATGGGGGATTGAATTGGTTGCTTGTGCATCAATTAGGGTATAGACGAGCTTTGCAGTTAAGTATCGAGTCAGAGCGAATTGATGCGGTACGGTGTGTTGAACTTGGTTTGGCAAATAAAGTAGTGCCAGCAGCCTCATTATTTAAGGAAGCGCGGGACTGGGCTCAAAAGCTTTCTTTGCGTGCCCCGTTATCTTTGGCAGCAACTAAGAAGGTAATGCGTTTTGCTGCCACTAATGACTGGGCTTCTACATATGATCTGGAAGTTAAACTGAACACAGGGTTGCGTATAACTGATGATCATGTTGAAGGTGTAGCGGCATTCCTTGAGAAACGTAAAGCTAACTTTGAAGGAAAATAGTTTTTTTACTTACAGCAACTATAGAAAACTAGATAAAAGAAATTTTTATCGTTCCATCTTTTTAATCGTTTTATTATGAAAAAAACTCCTCAGATTTCTGTGCAAGAAGCAGCTTTAAAGATTAGTTCAGGAGATGTTCTTGTTGTAGGTGGTTTTGGTATGACGGGAACTCCTGTTCATCTATTAGACGCAATTGCCGAGACTAGCGTCAAAGATCTGACCATGATTAGTAATAACGTTGGAGAGCCTGGCCTGGGTGGAGGTCGAATGTTGCGTAATGGGCAGATCAGTAAGGCAATAGGCTCTTTTTTCACTACAAACCCAGAGGTTGTTTTAGCGTATCAGTCAGGGGAGATTGAGGTCGAATTATTACCACAGGGAAATCTTGCAGAGGCTATTAGAGCAGGAGGAGCAGGCCTTGGTGGGTTTCTCACTCCTACTGGAGTAGGCACGTCTTTCGCGGATAATAGAGAAACCATAATAAGTAATGGTAAACCATACATCATTCAGCCTGCATTGAGAGCAGATGTCGCGCTAATTCGTGCCTGGAAAGCTGATACTGCAGGTAATCTTATTTACCGTATGACTGAGAATAATTTTAACCAGTCTGCAGCTAGTGCTGCACAAATTGTAATAGCTGAGGTGGAAACTATTGTGCCGGCGGGCGAACTAGACCCAAACCAGGTTCATACAGCAGGATGTTTTGTGGATTATTTGGTTCAGGCTCATACAACAGTAGAGGAACTAGGTTCCTCAGCATCAGT
>CEQP01007795.1_pt1 | contig 12190 bp, 12 predicted proteins | sample 356291 | NCBI WGS metagenome assembly CEQP01 (sample SAMEA2621221, study PRJEB7988) | marine metagenome | isolation source: saline water (ENVO:00002010), including | reverse complement strand
GGTGGGCAAACTGTATTATTACTGGGACCTGAACATGCAGAAACGATTGCTGCAGATGGGTTTACAAAAATGGATGTGATTCATTGGCTTATGGAACATGCACTCATCCCACTAGAAAGATATACTCGGTCAACTCTGTTAGAAAGATTTGGAAGCATTCCTGAAGGTCCAGTTCCAATGGTTAGAAATGAAACGGATCTTATTGTTGGTGTTACCGGGGGACCAGGTAAACATTCTTCTTGGATACCCACTTTTGGGGGTACGACACATTCGGTGACAGAGAAAATAATTTAGCGGGAAGCTGCTGACAATATTATGAGTCAGATTTGATGATACTTTTATCTGTATCTGAGGTTGTGTCTCCCGAGGTCTTCTATGCGCTGACATCCCATCAGTTTCATACCTCGCACTATTTCATCTTGCATTAAAGTCATGGCCCTTTCTACACCTTGCTCTCCTCCTGCAGCCAATGCGTATAGATACATTCTGCCTCCAGAGCATGCTTTGGCCCCTGCGGATAAAGCTTTTAGGACATGAGTTCCTCTGCGGATTCCCCCGTCGCAGATTACATCTATTTTATCTCCTACTGCATCTACTATTTCAGATAATTGATCAAAAGGAGCTCTGGAACCATCAAGTTGACGACCTCCATGATTAGATACCATAATTGCGCTTGCGCCTATATCGACTGCTTGTTTAGCATCTTCTACGGACATAATACCTTTTATGCATAAATGTCTACCCCATCTTTTACTGATACTATCAATGGTCTTCCAATTCATGTTTTGGTCAATTAATGAAGTGAAATAGTCACCTATAGACACTTTGATATCTGTGCCTTCTTTAACATGATCTTGTAGTTGGGGTAGTTCGAAACTTTGCCTAAGCAAGTAGTTAAGGGTCCAGTTTGGATGGGTTGCAAAACTAAACATGCTTCCAGCAGTTAATTTAGGCGGCGTTGTAAATCCTGTATAGAAATCTCTTTCTCGATTTCCTGCTACTATAGTATCTACGGTAACAGCCAAAGCATCAAAATTATGTTCAATGCATTTGTCTATCATGCTATTATTTAGGCCTTGGTCTTTGTGGACATATAGTTGAAACATTTTCGGGGCTGTATATTTTTCTGCCATTTCTTCTATGCTTACTGTCGCTAATGAGGAGATGCCAAAAAATGTTCCTATTTTGTCAGCGACTTTTCCTATCGCATTTTCACCTTGGTGGTGGAATAGGCGTTGTAAAGCGGTAGGAGAGAAGAATAAGGGTAAGTTTATGTTCTGTCCCATGATTGAAACACTTGTGTCTATTTCTTCTACTCCTTTAAGTACATTGGGCACTAAATCACATGATTCAAAAGAGTCTGTGTTTCTAGCTAGAGTTGTCTCATCATCAGCTCCTCCGTCTAAGTAATGGAAGATAGGAGAAGGAATTCTCTTTTCAGCCAGTGATCGAAAATCTTTGGTGTTATGACAATTGTTTAATTTACTAGACATTTCCCCTCTTGGTTACATGTTTATTGGTTCAAGTGTTCTATGATTTTACTTGGTGTGATAGGCAGTGAATTGATGCGTATGCCAAGGGCATCATTTATTGCGTTGTGAATCGCCGACAATGGGGGTATTATAGGTGCTTCCCCGACTCCTCTGAGACCAAATGGGTGCCTAGGATTAGGGACTGTAACCATTACAGATTCGATCATTGGAACGTCTAAACTGGTAGGCATTCGATAATCTAGAAAGCTGGCATTATCTACTGCTCCACTGTCGTTATAAACATATTCTTCATTTAGTGCCCACCCGATTCCTTGTACTGTCGCTCCTTGGATTTGTCCTTCAACATAGCTTGGATGCGCAGGAAATCCAACGTCTAAGAAAGACGTGCATTTCAGTATGGTTACTTTGCCCGTCTCAGGATCTACCTCTACATCAATGATATTACCAGCTATAATTGGGCCTACCCCTGTAGATGTTGCCGATGCAGAGCAGGTGATTGGTCCTCCGCTACCCATTTGTCTCCTGGCCAACTCTTTGAACGTGAATTGATCATCAGAATTCTTAATGCATTTAAAAATTCCTTGTTTAAACTCGATATCTTCTGGCTGGACTTCCCAAATTAAGGAGGCGCGAGATTTCATTTCTGATATCACTAGGTTGGCTGCCTCGATTGCTGCTAGACCGGTATCATAAGCGGTCCGGCTTCCTCCGGTATTGGCGGTATATCCCACCATATCGGTATCTGCGACGATAGGTGATACATCTTCAGAAGATAGACCAAGTATCTCAGCTGCTTGCATCGCTACAGCAGTACGAGAACCCCCTATATCCACAGAACCAGTTATAAGAGTGATAGTTCCGTCTGTATTAACATTGATAGTTGCGGAAGAGACTTGCCCTCCTTGCCATCGATAACCAACAGCGATCCCTCTTCCTTGATTTGAATTGTTCAACTTTTCTTTGTAATGGGGATGTTCTTTCATAGCTTCTTCTAGTTCGATGCAGCCTATTTTAGGATGTCGTACGCCATTAGGCATACGGTCTCCTTCTTGTACGGCGTTGATTAGTCTTAGGTCTATAGGGTCCATATTTAATAGAGAAGCTGCTTCATCAATTATTGGTTCAATAGCAAAGGCTCCTTGAGGTTGACCAGGAGCTCTGTATGCTTGCACTTTTTGTTTATTGCATACTACGTCATACCCGTCTATTAATAGATTCTCGATTTTATAAGGCCCAGTGGCACATAGAGTAGCTCCTCCAACTGGTGAACCTGGGTATGCACCGGCTTCGAAATACATAGTCAATTCTGCGGCAGTTATGATGCCAGAATTAGTGAATCCGATTTTGGCTTTAGCCCAAGTGGCTGAAGTGGGTCCAGTACCTTCAAAAACGTCTTTTCTGGACATTATTACTTTGACCGGTTTGCCACTTTTCTGGGATAACACGGCAGCGACTGGTTCTAAGTAAGTAGTTGCTTTAGCACCAAATCCCCCACCAATTTCGGTGGGAGTCACTTTTACCATAGATTCTGGTAGACCTAGTATTGCTGACGTAGCTGAACGTACCCCGAACGCTCCTTGGGTACAAGTCCAAATGTGAACTCTTCCGTCACCTGGCCATGTTGCAGTGGATGCATGAGGTTCTATATATCCTTGGTGTACAGTTTCTGTTGTGAATTCACGCTCAATTATGAAATCTGACGCTTCGAATCCTTGTTTAGTATCACCAAGTTGATGTTGGATGTGGCTAGCTATATTGCTTTTGGTACCTGAATCATCCCCACGAGCGAAACGTTCAGATTTCTTGTGGGTGGTCATGTCCTCATGGAGGAGAGGTGCTCCTGGTTTTATCGCGTCTTCATATGTGAGTACCGGCTCTAAGATATCGTATTCTACTTTGATTAGCTCTAACGCAAGTTCAGCCACGTGTGCATTTGTAGCTGCTACGGCTGCGATCGCGTGTCCTTTATAAAGAGCTTTTTTGTGCGCCATAAGATGTTCTGCCATTAATCTGGCATTAGCACGGGTTTCTGCTAAGTCGATCATTTGATCTTCTATGATCGGGAAATCTTTATGGGTCATAACGGCTTCCACCCCTGGCAAAGCTTCGGCTTCACTAGTGTCAATGGATTTGATAATTGCATGTGGATGTGGGCTGCGTAAAACTTTCCCATAAAGCATATTAGAAAGTTGTATATCTGCACCATATTTAGCAGCACCAGTAACTTTTTCATATCCATCGTGACGGACGGGTCTCGTACCTACAACATTGTATTCAGTGCCTGTATATATATTGGTATTAGTAGCCATGACATCCTCCCTCTCGTTTATATCAAGTTAGATTTCTTCCAAAAGGATTGATGATGAGTATCCTATCAAATCCTTGCAAATCTTGCTTAATTTGTATAGAGCTTGCTGGAAAGATCTTATTGGCTATATTAATGAGTTTATCTGAGTGTGAGTGATCGATTTCTAAAAAGATGGTAGAGTCTGGTTTCACATGTAAAACGCTTTCATAGATAAGTTTTGATATCACCTCTGATCCATCAGTTCCTCCGTCCAGAGCCTGGAGGGGCTCCCAAGAAAGTTCTGGATCCAATTGCTCCAGACGGCTCGACGGGATATAAGGTAAATTCGATACAATGACGTCAAATTTATCTTTTGTATTAGCGAATAAATGTCCTGTTTTGAAATCAATTTTCCCTAACACGTTATGAGCCTTAGCATTTTGTTTTGCTAGTTCTACCGCTGCTGCTGATTGGTCCACTGCATAGAATTTATAGTTGCCTCTCATTATTGCTAATGTAACAGCGATAACACCACTGCCGGTTCCAATGTCCGCTACTGATAGGTTATTGTATGATATGGTTGTGTTTAGTATTTCTTCTACCAACAACTCCGTTTCTGGTCTTGGTATCAGGACGTTGGAATTCACAGCAAAATCTAATCCGTAAAAAGGCTGATAGCCCAAAATGTATGCCAGAGGTTCCCTGTGTATACGTCGAGTAATTATGGATTCTATTGAATGTAATTGATCTGTGGAAACAATTGAATCTTGAGATGAGATCAATTCAACTCTGTTTATGGCCAGTGTATCCATTATTATGATATCTGCTTCGATGTGGTTTTCTGTTATACCATGTTGTTCGAGAGTACTCGCAATAAGGCTATGTAAACTTTGTATGGACTGTTGTTTAGCGATTAGGCTTTTACTTCTTCCATCAAGGATGCTCTTTCCCAATCCATTAGCGAGGTAATAATTTCATCCAGATTACCATCTAATATTTTGTTCAAACCATAAAAACTGGAAGATATTCTGTGATCAGTAATTCGATCTTGTGGGAAGTTGTATGTCCTGATTTTTTCTGATCTTTCGGCACTCCCTACTTGCTCTCTTCTATTCTTGCTGATCTCGTCGCTATGCTTTTGTTGCTCTACTTCATATATTTTTGCTCGCAACATTGACATAGCTTTGGTCTTGTTCTTATACTGCGACCTTTCGTCTTGACATACCACTACTATCCCTGTTGGATTATGGACTATTCTCACAGCAGTGGCGACTTTGTTTACATTTTGTCCACCATGCCCTCCCGAGTGAAATATATCGACTCGTAAATCATCTTGACTGATATTGATTTCTACATCGTCTGCTTCAGGTAATACAGCTACCGTAGCTGTAGATGTATGAATTCGTCCTTGAGTTTCAGTTTCAGGGATACGCTGAACTCTGTGAACACCTTTTTCGAATTTGAGCTTGCTGTAAACTCCTTGACCATGAATGTCGAATACAATTTTATTGTATCCGCCCAGGTCAGCATTGTGAGAATCCATGATTTCGGTTTTCCAGCCGTTAAGCTGCGCATATTTCGTGTAGGTTCTAAAGAGGTCTGCTGCAAATAAAGTGGCCTCTCTGCCACCAGTTCCTGCACGGATCTCTACTATCACGTCACGCTCATCATTGGGGTCTTTGGGTAGTAATGCTAATTCTAAATCATCTGCGAGATGCTTAATTTGATCTGCAATATTGGATAATTCCTGTTTTGCAATATTACTTAATTCAGCATCTGAAGAGTCTTGAGCGATTTCTTCTAAGTCTTTTTGTTCAGTAACAAGTTGGTCGTAGGTGCGACCAATATTAACCAGGTTTTCTAAAGAGGAACGCTCTTTGGCTAAACCTTGAATCTTGTTGAAATCAGAAGCTATTTCAGGCGTTGCCATAAGAGTTTCTATTTCTTCGTTACGTTTTAGGATGATTTCAAGTTTATCGAATATTGAAGGCATGACTTACCGTTTGCTGATAATAGAATTTAGTAAATTCTATCTCAATGTATACCTATATACAACGTTCAGTGCCCAATGTATTTATAGGAAATCTAAGGTTTGTACCCTGTGTGAATTGCTATGGTACCCATTCCGAGTTTTGTGTATTTCACCTTTTGCAGGCCACATTTTTCGAATAGGGTTTTTAATTGTTCTGCATCAATGAAATTGTCTACAGATTTGGGTAAATATGAATAGGCTTCACGATTGTTACTGATTAGCGTTCCAATAATAGGTACAATACTATTGAAATATAACCCGATTAGTTTGCCTATAATACGAGTTTTATAAGGTGTTAATTCTAGTGTTGATACTATTCCGCCTGATTTAGTTACTCGAGCCATTTCTGAGATTGCTTGCTCAAGATCTGGCATATTCCTGAGGCTAAAACCTGCTGTTACAACGTCTGCAATATTGGATTTAATTGGGAGATTTATTGCCGTACTAGCAAAATAAGAATGTTTATTGTTAGTTTTAGATGATTTACTTTTGGTGATAGCTAATTTGAGCATGTCAGGTAGGATGTCGGTGCTCAGAACCTGTTTGACAGACGGGACCATAGATAATTTTCTTGAAATATCACCCGTCCCCGTAGCTATGTCGATGCAGAGTTGAGGATTGTTTTTCGAGACAATTTTTATTAGTTTAGATTTCCATAGATGATGCATTCCTAAAGTCATAATAGTATTCATTTGATCATAATGCCCAGTAATATTACTAAAGACATTATTTACATATGACTGTTCAGGAGCTTGCCGTTCTTTGGTATTCAAATTTTTATTTGCCTAAATATCTAAATTGTTCTGGTAATTCAGTCTCAATGCCTAATTGTATTAATACTTTTCCAACGAAATAATCAACTATTTCATCTGTTTTTTGTAATCCTAGATAGAAAGGTGGATCGGTAGGCATGATTGTGGCTCCCATTGTAGCTAATTTAGTTAAATTACTAAGATGAATAGCATGTAAAGGAGTTTCACGGGGAATTATTGTTAAAGGTCTTCTCTCTTTCAGGCAGACGTCTGCTGACCGGAGCAATAGGTTATTAGTGATACCGTTAGCCAAACTAGCTACACTGTTCATACTACATGGCACGATTATCATTCCGTTTGTGTGATAGCTGCCGCTTGCTATAGGGGCAGTTAGATCTCCTACTGCATAATTGGTGTAATTGGGATATTCAGACCATTCTAAGATATCAGTTTGATATGAGGATGAAAGTTCCTGGTCCCAAACTAATTTGGAAGCATTTGAGAAAATTGTGACTACTTCTAGGTTTTTAGCGAGGAGAGCGTCTACTATCTTTTTGGATATGATTACTCCGCTCGCTCCAGAAATCCCTACTACATATGGGTGATTTTTTTCTATACTCATATAATCATTACACTTGTTGCTGTAAATACCAATAAGATCATAGATATTAAACCGTTGATTCTAAAGAAAGCTATATTCACTTTTGATAGATCTGTGGGTTTAACTAGAATGTTTTCATATGCTAAGAGTATGCTTGCAATTGTGCATCCTATAAAATAAATAGCATTGAGGTTAAGTATTATTCCGAGTCCTATCAGGCTTAGAATGGCTGCTCCGTGAAAAAACTTGGTTAACTTAAGTGCTCCACTAATTCCGAATTTTGATGGTATGGAATTTATGCCATTCTCCGTGTCGAAGTCGTAATCCAAGCATGCGTAGATTATGTCAAAACCACTTGCCCATAAAGTAACTGCTAATCCTAATATTAAAGGGATGTAGCTAAATGTGCCTGTTACACCAAACCAAGCACCTACGGGAGCTATGGCTAAAGATGAACCTAGGATAATGTTACACATCCAAGTGAAATATTTAGAAAATGAATAAAATGCTATGTATCCAAGAGCAAATGGTGCGAGTATGAGTACAAATGTGTTGAGCATATATGCGGATACTAGGAAGAATAAAGAGCTGGGTATTATCAAGGTCCACATATCTTTTCTGTTTAGTAAACCAGATTGAAGATGGCGATTCATGGTTCTAGGATTTATCCCATCCTCTTTCTCATTTGCTAGTCTATTCATACACATAGCGAATGTGCGGGCGGTTATCATCGCAATAGTCACCCATAATATATCATTTGAACTCGGGAGCCCGTCAGATGCTAGTATTAAAGCAATGTATGCAAATGGCAAGGCAAATAGAGACTCCCATATACGTATCGATGACATGTATAGAGGAAATTTTTTTATAAAGTACAATTGCTTATTCATTCAGAAACCATACTCTTGCCATTTGGAATCAACAAGTCGTTTGATTTCTTCAGTCATATCAACATCATCAGGCCAATCAGATGTATAGCCTTCGCCAGCTATTTTGCGCGTGGCATCTATGCCAAGTTTTGCTCCAAACTTGGCGGAAGGATTGGAATGGTCTAGGTCATCTAGAGGTCCTTTGCTGACAAGTATGTCCGTGTCATAGTTTATATTACAAAGTACACGCCATGCTAATTCAGATATATTGTGAACGTTAACAAAATTATCGACTACTATAATTGTTTTTGTAAGACTTAATAATCCCATCCCCCACAAGCCATTCATAACTTTATATGCCTGACCTGGATATCTCTTATTTATAGATACGATTAGCATATTATGAAATATGCCTTCAGCAGGCATGTTTATGTCTTCTACTTCAGGTAAAGTTAATTTGATTAATGGGAGGAACACACGTTCTGTGACTTTACCCATCCAATAATCTTCCTTAGGAGGCTTCCCGACAAGAGCTGATGGATATATAGGTTTATTTCGGTGGGTTATGGCTGTTACGTGTAATACTGGATATAGAGCTGCTTCGGAATAATATCCCGTGTGATCTCCGAATGGTCCTTCCATTTTTTCCTCGTCTTTTAAAACATAGCCCTCTAAGACAATTTCAGAGTTTGCAGGAACTTTGAGGTCGTTAGTTATACATTTTACTAATTTCACTGGACTGTTTCGTACGAATCCAGCGAGTAGCATTTCATCAACATCTGGGGGTAACGGAGCAGAGCCTGACCAGATAGTAGCGGGGTCAGAGCCTATGGCGACAGACACGTCTAAGCGATCAGTTGTATTCCTGTAATGTTCAGCGGCACCTTTGTGTGTTTGCCAATGCATTCCGGTAGTGTTTTTATCGTAAACCTGCATACGATATATTCCATAGTTTTGGGAAGATTTACTGGGGTCCTGCGTAATCACTAAAGGCAATGTGATAAATTTGCCACCGTCTTGCGGCCAATTTTTTAGGATTGGTAGTTCAAAAAGGTTTACGTCTTCCCCTGTGATTATAACTTCTTGGCATGGAGCTTTCTGTACGGTTTTGGGAGATAATCTGCCTATTTTGAGGAGTTCACCTAATAATTTGAGCTTCGCTCCTGTGGTTTTGGGAGGATTTTGAACTGTATTTAGAAGGGCTGAAATCCTATCTGCAATTTGTTCAACGTCCTCTACTCCCAAAGCTAAAGACATTTTTTTATGAGAACCAAATAGATTAGTTAGAACCGGCATTTTGTGCCCGGATACATTTTCAAAGAGAAGCGCTGGGCCATCTATAGCCATTGTTCGATCAGTGATTTCTGTGATTTCAAGATCGGTTGAAACTTCTGCTTGTATTCTTTTTAGTAACCCGTGTTTTTCCAACGAAGTAATGTAATCGTTAAGGTTTGAATATTTCATTTACGCATATCTTCAAAATATCTAAATATATGGTATTACATTCTGGAACCAGACGTCTACGTAGGTTATCGAGATACTTCATTGTAATTATGGAGTTCGGTCTTGTAGAGAGGCCTCAGTATTATGATTTTAATACTGAACCTCTGTTAATGATTAGAATTGATTATTAATTATTCTCTGTTGTTGCTAAAGCAATCGCTGCAGTACACAGGCCTATCACCTCTGGGTTTGAAAGGAACTTGTGCTTCTACGCCACATTCAGCGCATATGATGTCGAATAATTCTCTTGGACCACTGGATCGTTGTTCTGATCTTCTTTGGCTCCTGCAAGGTTGACATCGCTTTGGCTCATTTACGAACCCGCGTGAATTGAAGAATTCTTGCTCACCTACTGTAAATATGAAATCTGCCCCACAGTCTGAGCATTGTAATGTTTTATCGGATAGTGCCACCTATCGCCCTCCTAGATTTGTTGGTAAGAGGGTTTTGTGTCCCCCCTACGCACACTATTTGCATGATAAGAGAGCTTTGCGCCCCCCTACGCACACTATTTGAACACATTATATATCCCTTTGTATTATTTGCAACTTTTTTTGCTAGAATGGTTAAGATTTTGAGAATCGATTACGAAAAAAAGAAAAAAGTAAGGAAAAATGTACTGATTTCAATCATGGTAGCTGATTCAAGACATACAATGTGCTTGAAACTGTAAAGTGATGGTACCCCAGGCAGGATTCGAACCTGCGACCTACTGCTTAGAAGGCAGTCACTCTATCCACTGAGTTACTGGGGCAACTTTCGGGGATGTATTATATCTGATTTTTATAATGATGCATAACCATGAAATCAATTGAATCAAGATGCATACTCCACATTTAACTAGTATGATGTATCCGGAGGAAAATAGATGACTATTATAAAAACTGTATTACTTGTGAGTGTTTTGTCTGTTGCTTTGCTTATGTTAGTCTCTTGTTCCTCAGAGCCACAGATATCATATGAGTCATTAACATGTGAGGATTTATCTGAGCGATGGGTTGGGTATAAGTGGAAAGATAATTTCAAGCGTAATAACGAAATATTAGCAATAGAGGTTTCTCAAAGATTGGAAAGAACAAAAGGAGATCTAAAAGGAATAGGATGTGATTCCGTAGCGACACTTAAGTATGGTCTAGCTAAAAGAGAGCTTCTTGACCACAAAGCGGAAATTGTATTGCAAGCATGGAAACAATCTGATGGTGCAGTAAAGCACGAGTTCGCTTTCTGTTACATATGGGATTGTGAGCAAGTGTTTAACGACAGATAATCAATAATCAAAAACGAAGGTCCTATTATGCAGAAAAGACACACTAGAGTATTAGTAGCTAAGCCCGGTTTAGATGGACATGATCGAGGCGCCAAAGTAGTAGCTAGAGCCCTTCGAGATGCTGGAATGGAAGTGATATACACGGGTATTAGGCAAACACCAGAAATGATTGTTAAGGCTGCCATTCAAGAAGATGTGCAGGTACTTGGTCTGAGTGTATTGTCTGGGGCTCATGTTGAAATGACTGAAGAAATTCTGGACTTGTTAGCAGCGGAAAATATAGAAGATATTTTGATTGTTCTGGGTGGAATAATTCCAGAACAGGATAGGCCGTTACTTAAAGAGATGGGTGTTTATGAAGTTTTTGGCCCAGGAACCTCTACAGAACAAATTGTGAATTGCATTAAAGAAGCAGGCGAAAAGGTACTTTAAACAACTAAAATTCAACGATTACACGAAAACCTTACCATCTGTATTATAAGGAGTGTGTAATTTCTCTTGACAATGTAATCTCAGGGAGTAATATTAGGCACGGAAAAATCTAATACTCGAATAAATAGGTTAACTTCGCCAGTCGCAGTACAACTATAAATATTATGAGATATAACGTTTCACAATTACTTCTGAGTCCCACAGGGACATCTTCCAAATTCCAGATTGAATCCGACAGTAAGATAGAAGATATTCTGGTACTTGGAGGGTTGGCCGTTAGTATGTATAAAATGCATGAAGGGATTTGGGTGGATATATTAGGGCAAGGTAAAATGGAAGCCACCTGTAGTCGATGTGTGAATGAATTTGAATATTTGGTGGACATACAAGGTGAGCAACAATATATATCAGTGCTTGATATAGGTCCTAATGAGGGATTAGACGTGTTTCTGATTGATGATAGACATGAACTAGATGTTCAAGAATTAGTGAGACAATCCGCGATAGTAGGAGACAATGTTAAAAAACTATGTTCAGATTCTTGCAGAGGAATATGTGCACAGTGCGGGACAAGATTGAATGATTCGGTCTGTGAGTGTGTAGAGAGAACTACTGACCCTAGATGGGACGCTCTGATAGAATTAACCAAAGGCGAAATATAAACATAGGATCAGTGATATGGGAGCATTACCAAAAAAGAAAATAACTAGGGCTAGACGGGGACGTAGACTTAGCTCATATCGACTAGCTAGAGTCAATAAAATCATATGTAGTAGATGTCAAAAGTACATGTTGCCTCATGTAGTATGCCAGCATTGTGGGTATTACAGAGGCCGGCAAGTGATCGACCTCTAACCAATTGCAAGGCTATATGTATTGTGATTTGTGGAAGATGGAAGGTGTAAATGGAAGCTGAAATGTTAGTTTCAACAGTTTTCCCTGGACAGGGGTCTC
>CEQP01021393.1_pt1 | contig 12300 bp, 9 predicted proteins | sample 356291 | NCBI WGS metagenome assembly CEQP01 (sample SAMEA2621221, study PRJEB7988) | marine metagenome | isolation source: saline water (ENVO:00002010), including | reverse complement strand
GACGCTGTCCGAGAAAGTTGTAGGTGACTCAGAGCTTCCACTTCTGCTAGGAAGCCTTCTTCTATTTGCTGCTCGTATCGGTTGGTAATTCGTTCGTCAAGCTCCGCTCTCTCAATTTCGATTCCGACTACTCGATATGGCACTTCGGGGTAATGATTTAGTCCGGGCCCGAAGGACGAAAAAGGACGACCGGTTCCTATTGTCACTTCCAGCGCTCGTATGATCCGGCGCCTATTGCTGCTTTCCATCCGCCCCGCTGCCGTCGGATCCAGCCCAACGAGCCTCTCGTGCAGGGCCTCCGTGTTTGACTCTCGTTCAAGTTCATTTGCTAGGTCTTCAAATCGGGGAGGTGGGCTTAGACCGTCAAGCACAGCTCGCAAATAAAGACCAGTGCCACCTACCAAGACCGGAATTCCATCTCGCTTTGTAATTTCCGATAGGGCTGTCGCATACGCGTTTTGAAAATCAACAAGCGTAAATGATTCAGTCGGCGCCACTAGGTCAATCAAATGATGTGCAACTTCCGACTGCTCTTCGGTTGAGGGCTTTGCCGTGCCTACGTTCATACCCCGATAAACCTGCATTGAGTCGATCGACAGGAGCTCCACTCTTGGAAAACTGCGCGCCACCTTCATAGCGAACGAGGATTTACCGCAGGCCGTCGGACCGACGATAACGAGTGGTAGAGCTCGGAGATCGTGAGACGCGCTCAGGAAGACTCCACAGGAATTCGAGTTTTGTGCTTGGGGGTAGCGGTTACTTCGAGCAATTCACCTTTGAGATTAAAGGTTCGCGCGCCGGTGATTCGAACCCGAGCATAGGAGCCCGCTCGGATAATGCTTTTGGAGGCGAAGTGAACGAGACGATTATGTCGTGTTCGCCCAGTGAGCATTTCGTTGTCACGTTTGGAGCGGCCTTCCACCACAACCTCTTCTTCATGCCCAACACGGGATTCGTTATTTCTTAAACTCGATCGCTCAATAACATTGCGCAGTCGTTGCATCCGATGGGCGCTGACGTCCGATGCTACGTAGTGGTCTTTGAGTTCCGCTGCTTCCGTTCCTGGCCTCGGGGAATACACAAACGTGTAGGAGTTATCGAACTGGATTTCCGCTGCCACCTCTAAGGTGGCCTCAAAGTCTTTTTCGGTTTCGCCCGGAAAGCCAACGATGATATCGGTGCTTAAAGCTAAGTCGGGTATCAGCTTCTTGGCCTCATTCGCACGCTGCAAGTATCTATCAGCCGTGTAACCCCTATGCATCGCCGAAAGAATTCTGTCACTCCCAGATTGAAGAGGGAGGTGTAGATGCTCACACACCTCATCAACTTCAGCCATGGCAGTAATCGTTTCTGGACGAAGATCTTTGGGGTGGGGACTGGTGTACCGAACTCTTCTGATTCCGCTCACGCTGGAAACTGAACGCAGTAATTCTGAGAATAAAGGGCGCACTTTGGGGGACTCAGCAAGCCACGCTGGCCCGACTAAATCCTCTGGGTTATCAGGAAGGCCTTCTTTGCGCACTTGCAACGTTAAGTCACGGCCGTAACTGTTGACATTTTGACCAAGCAGCGTGATTTCAGTAACGCCGGAGTTGGCAAGTTGCGTGACCTCATCAATAAGTTCGCCAAAAGGTCGGGATATTTCCCTGCCACGCACGGCCGGCACGATACAAAAAGCACACGAGTTGTCGCACCCGATTTGAATGGTCACCCAGGCGGCATGTTGTGCATCACGTTTGACGGGAAGCGCTGAGGGAAAAGCTTCAGACTCTTCAAGTATCTCCGTAATCGGACCCGACTTTTGGGATACCTTAAGAAGTTCGCTAGCCCTTCCCACGTTGTGAGTGCCGAATACGACATCCACATGAGGGGCTCTCTGTTGAATGATTGACCTATCTTTTTGGGCAAGACAACCACCCACGGCAATTTGAAGGTCTGGCCTCGCTTCTTTAAGTTTCTTCAGGTTGCCAAGTTGGCCATAGAGCTTGTTGTCCGCATTTTCTCGAATGCAACAAGTATTCAAAACAATTACGTCGGCAGCTTCGACGGAGTCGGTCTCTTCCATACCTTCTTTTTCAAGCAGGCCGGCTATTCGCTCCGAGTCATGCTCGTTCATCTGACACCCGTAGGTGCGAACTAGGTACCTGCCATTCATTTCCATAATGCTATTGGGAGATCACCGGTGTGTGGGGCCTGCTACGAGTCGACGTAATCCAACTCTTGGATCTTATCTGCGCGTAAATAAGAAGTTATCGGACATATGTTCTCTGATTGAGGACATGTGAGTTAGATAATCCTTCATGGTTCCGTTGTAATTGCCATCTTGTCGTCTGTTCTCTGCTCCTTCGAAGTTGTAGTAGCCCGGTGTGCAGTCCCGATTTCGAGTCGTCTTCCCGCGGTGGGAAATAACTTCTTGAACCCATGCCTCTTCTGCCTCATTCGTGCAATCAAGACTGTGTATTGCGTTCTTCCGAGCAAAATCAATGCACTCAGCGATGTGTTCGCCTTGGCTATTAAGAACATCCGTCAAATTGAAAGCAAAGAACGCTTGGTAGCCGCCCATGATAAAAAGATTGGGATAGCCCTGGGAATGAATACCAAGCAGCGTCCTAATTCCATTTTCGTACTTTACGTTGAGGTCAAGTCCACTTTCACCAATTATGTGGTTATAGATTCCCGTTTGCTGCACCTCAAAACCTGTTGCATAAATGAGCAGATCCACTTCGTACTGCACTCCATCAAACTTGGGTCCGGCTTCGGTAATTTCTTTCACTCCCTCTCCATTGGTATCCACGAGGGTCACATTCGCACGGTTAAAACTTGGGAGATACTCGTTGTGGAAACATGGGCGTTTACACATCAGCATGTACCAAGGTTTCAACGACTCAGCAGTTGACGCATCCTCAACGACCTCATCAATGCGCTTATGAATCCTCATCATCGCGTCGATGTTCGCGTTTTCTTGGCGTTGAACTTTTTCTTCCTTCGACATAGCTGCGCGCCTCGCCTTAACCGCATCAGGCACTTGAGGGCCCTCTATAGCCCGCTGTCTCCTTCGAGCTTGCCAACCAGGCTCAAGCGTCGCCGCCCATTCGGGATCAGTTTCCCAGTCGTCGCGCACGTCAATCGATGACGGCGTTCGTTGGAAAACGTAGAGCTCCTTCGCCGCCTTAGCTAATTCAGGTATGGCCTGTACAGCACTCGCTCCTGTACCAATTATCGCAACTCGCTTATCCGCAAGATTCTCAAGCTCCGCCCCCGTGTACTCATAGTCCCAGCGCGAGGTGTGAAACGAATGACCAGCGAACTTTTCAATTCCATCAATTTTCGCAAGTTTCGGCTTTGACAAAGTTCCGTTGGCACAAATAACGAAACGAGCACGCATCTCATCCCCGCGATCCGTCTTAACAACCCACATCTCGCTTTCTTCATCCCAGACAGTTGATGTAACCGTGGTACCAAAGACGGCAAGATCGTAGAGATCGAAACGCTCGGCGATCTTTTTGCAATACTCGTAAATTTCTTCGCCGCCAGCGTAATGTCGCGACGGAACATACCCAGTCTCATCGAGCAGCGGCAGATAATCATAAGCAACGACGTCACACGCGACCCCGGGGTACCGATTCCAATACCAAGTTCCTCCAACGTCGGCGCCCCGCTCAACAATTCGAATACTTTCCACTCCCTTTTCGCGTAAACGAGCGGACGTAAGTAAGGCAGAAAAACCACCGCCGATGAAGAGCACCTCGACAGCATCGTGCAGAGGTTCGCGGTCTTCTACTTCATGGCTGTGCGGATCTTCGGCGTATTTCGCTAACTCGCCAGAGAGATCAGATGTGTAGCTATCTGTCCCAGGGGGACGAAAACCCAGCCGCAAGTCTCTCTCTTCGCTGAATTTTTCTTTTATTCGATCATAGAACTCTTGGGGAGGACGGTCTCCGCCATCTTTCGAGTAGTCAAAGTCGAAAACATTCTGGGGTTTTTCTTGCTTGTCGGCCATCGCTATGATCCTGAGTGAAATTTGATTGGCCTTAAATTTATATCTCAGAGCATCGAACGCGATGCTTGGAGCGCTACAAATGATTCTCTTTGCCGATATCTCCCATTGGAGCCTCGTCAAAATAGAACCAAGAAATAACGTGTCCTCTTGAGCTAGTCGTCGACGGCGTCTAATTCGTCTTCTGCCTCGATATCGGCGTTATCGTCACCTTCAATTGTCTCACCTAAGCCGAGCTGAGATCGAATACGTCCATCGATTTCGACCATCACTTCCGGGTTATCAGTAAGAAATTGCTTGGCGTTCTCTCTACCTTGTCCTAGCTGTTCACCTTCGTAGGTGTACCAAGCACCTGATTTTTTGACGAATCCCTGCTCGACACCAACATCTACAAGGGAGCCTTCACGACTAATCCCCTTGCCGTACATGATGTCGAATTCAGCTTGCCGGAACGGCGGTGCAACTTTGTTCTTGACGATCTTGACACGAGTGCGACCACCAGTTATCTCGCCATCGGATTTGATTGCTTCGATTCGTCGTATATCAATCCTGACAGAAGAATAGAACTTCAGCGCCCGGCCACCTGGAGTGGTCTCAGGGCTGCCGAACATGACACCTATCTTTTCTCTTAATTGATTAATGAAAATACAGATTGTTTTGGTCTTATTTAGATTGGCCGTGATCTTTCTTAACGCCTGCGACATGAGGCGTGCTTGCAAACCAACGTGGGTATCACCCATTTCACCTTCAATTTCAGCGCGAGGTGTTAATGCCGCCACCGAGTCAATAACCACCACATCGATAGCTCCGGAACGGATCAACATGTCCGTGATTTCGAGGGCCTGTTCGCCTGTATCAGGTTGAGAAATCAACAGTTCATCGACATCAACACCGATGTTTTTCGCGTATTCCGGATCCATCGCATGTTCCGCATCGACATACGCGCAGGTACCACCGGTTCTCTGGGCTTCAGCCACGACATGCATTGCTAAGGTTGACTTTCCGGATGCTTCAGGCCCGTAGACTTCGACGACACGGCCACGTGGGAGCCCACCGATACCAAGAGCCATATCTATCGCAAGGCTGCCCGAAGACACAGCCTCAACTTTCATTTGGCCTCGTTCCCCCATTTTCATAACGGAACCTTCGCCAAATTGACGTTCAATCTGCGCCAATGCCATGTCAAGTGCTTTATCTCGCTCCACGCTGCTAGTCCTCCTCGGACAAATTTCGATTTCGAACAAACCAATTGTGATAAACGGGCAAATCGTTAGCCCTGTCGATGGAAACGGTACGTCTAGGGTGTGACGCTGAACTTCTGCGCACACCGTCAGAGTACATTCGAACATCTGTTCGGGCAAGGATCGAACAAATGTTCTGTAAAATTTTTTGTTCTGCAAAATAAGTCAGAAACGGCAAGACTCACCACATGAGCACTCATTTAAACGATGAAGATTTCGAACTTCTTACAATTACACGTGACCGCGGCGTTGCCTTCGCCTCAATCAGCGCACCTCCAATGAACGTGATGACTCCATCGTTGTTTAGGGAGCTAGCCAAGTTCGGTGCGCAAATTGCAGAAGATGACTCTTGCCGTGTCGTAGTACTGCGGAGCGATGACCCGGACTTCTTTATCGCCCATTTCGACGTCTCAGCTATTCTCAACTTCCCAGTTGAGGGCCCCGCTGAACGACCAGAGCAGTTGGAAGGCTTTCATTTAATGTGCGAGACCTTCAGAACGATGCCCAAGGCCACAATTGCCGAAATCGGAGGTCGCGTAGGCGGCGGCGGTAGCGAACTTTCTATGTCGTGTGACATGCGCTTTGGAGCTATTGGTCGAACGGTAATCAACCAAATGGAGGTTCCGATCGGTATTCTCCCGGGAGGCACAGGCACACAGCGTCTGCCGCGACTCATAGGGCGCGGTCCAGCGATGGAAGTAATTTTAGGCGGAGTAGACATTGATGCGGAGACCGCAGAACGTTGGGGTTACCTCAACCGAGCCCTTCCCCCAGAAGAGCTCCGCTCACACGTAACTGAGTTGGCGCTACGTATCGCCTCATTCCCGCCGGCAGCAGTAGCGCTTGCGAAAGAATCAGTTAACAATGCTGATACCTTGCCTCTTCTCGAAGGCCTGCTGGAGGAGAGATACCTTTTCCAAAAGCTCCTGCGCACAGACGAGGCGATGCCCGCCATGAAGAGCTTCCTGGAACAGGGAGGCCAAACCCGAGAAGCCGAGAAAGAAATGGGTGAACTGGTTACCAAGGTCGATTGGTCAAACCCCCAATCACCCTAACCATTTGGAGTTAACGAAAGTGCGGAGCAACTTCTTCGATAAATAAGTCCATTGAAGTTTTTTTGCGTTCCATCGGACCAAACGTGAAGTCGGGGACGATCAATTCATCAAGACCCAAATCAGCATATTCACCCACTATTTCGACCACCTCACTCGGCGTGCCGATGATGGTCGCCCTTCCAAAATCTTGCTCTCGAAATCGCGAAAGTTTGCTCGCGTCATCCGATATGAACATCAACGCACAGGCCGAACGCTGAATAGTGTTGGGGTCGCGACCCAACTCATGACAGTGGTTATCGAGCACTTGACACAATTCGGCAATGTCATTGGGCATTCCCCAGTAGTTCCATTCGTCGGCATGCATCGCTGCAGTTCGGAGGGTTCTTTTTTTTCCACCGCCACCAATCATTATGGGAATTTTCTCCTGAACCGGCTTGGGGTCTAATGGAGCATCCAGCACCACGTAATGCTCACCCGTGTAGTTGGTGCGCGTGTTAAGGAGTAACGAGGAAATAATCTCGACCGCTTCGTCGAGCCGGTCCAATCTACCTTTCACCGTTGAAAAGTCGAAGCCGTATTTTTCGTGCTCATTTTCTTGCCAACCAGCTCCGATTCCAAGAACAACTCGCCCATTTGAGATGTGATCAATCGTTGCCGCTATCTTCGCTGTTAAAGCGGGATTTCGATAAGTATTTCCCGCAACCAAAGGCCCAATGCGCACTCTCGGAACGCTCGCCGCTATGGCTGCCAAAATTGACCAAGCTTCGTGAATTGGCTGATCAACATTTTCTTCGTTGGGCATAAAGTGATCCGCATACCAGATGCCGTCCCATCCGGTGCGTTCTGCATGAATGCATCCTTCCAGAGTGTCTTCCCACGACTGACCATTACCCGTCCAGAAACCGAAGCGCATATAGCAAGCTTCTCAGAAGTTCGGGCCCCGCGCTTACCGAGTGCTCTAAAACAAATGTTTCGTCTGCATAATCGAATATTCAGGTCCCTCGGGATGAAGAACACTTTCCACCAAGAGCAATTTCCTCACTTGAAACGAAGCCTCTATCTCAGTGCCTTCAAGGTCAGTTTTTTTGTTGCCTTTGATACGCCCAATTGTTATGTGCCCAACGAATGGCAGTTCGCTTTCAGCGGCTAAGTGGCGGGTAGCCGACCGCACCTGTTTTGCAAGATTTGTCAACCCTTGAACAGGCACCACAACATTGCCTCTGCCGAGAATACGAATCTTCGGACCAATCTCAACATTGGTGCGCTCGGCTCGGATCTCTTCAAAACATTTTATAAGTTCGCTACGATTTACTGCTTCGAAGAATTGGAGCGTCGAGTGCAGGCGATGAGACGGCACCCATCTAACATCCTCTTGTCCGCCATTCAAATCTCTCAAAATGCGCACAAGATGATCACTCAGTGCGACTGCAATAAACGCTCGAACCAATGTTTAACGCGCCCCTTCGAGATGAAGGCGAAGAAGATTCAAAACAGAAATTGTACTGAATTGACGTATGCGTTCTAGATCACCCGGAAGACTGACCTTTTCAACAGTTTCAAACCCCTCCATCGACACAGCAAGCCAAGCAGTCCCAAACGGGTGAGTGTCGCTTGCCCGCCTCGGGTCCTCAATCGCCGTTGTAGCAACACCAACATCTGCGACCAGTATTCCGCGAGCAACGCGCGCCATCTGCATAGCGGCGTCGTCAGGCTGCCAAGTTGAAGGGTCGCCTTTTAACAGGTACGAAAGTATTCCCGCACCCCGCGCTACCACTCCCCCGGCAAAGGCTTCAGTTCCGCTACGAGCTGTAGCAAGGCGGTTTGCAAGGTAGCCACCGGTGGTAGTTTCTACCACTCCAACGCTAAGACCTCGTTGAGCTAAAGATGTCAAGACCGTCGACTCCATATTGTCGTCATCAACGGCAAAAATAAGGTCACCTAGCTTCGCGCGAACAACGGCCTCTTCCGTTCTTAACATTTCATCAACTTCGGCTTGAGTTTCGGCTTTCGCAGTGACGCGAACTTTGATTCCTTCTACGCCACTAGCGAGGAAAGCCAGAGTCGGATTTCCTTTTTCTTCAAGGTCAACTATTTGATCATTAAGGATTTCCGCCAGCCCTGACTCGCTCTGACCCCAGGTTCGCAACACCCGGCTTTCGATGACGAACTTCAACCCGGCTCGCTTCTGCAAATCGGGCAATACGGTTCCCAAGATCATTTCTTTCATTTCGTAAGGAACCCCAGGAACGGCATAAATTACTTTCTCCCCACCACCCGAACTCGCAACAGGCACCACGAGTCCGGGAGCCGTCCCCGGCTGTTGCTCTATTGGTCGCGCTCCATACGGCACCATCGCCTGTCGCAGATTGTTATCGGGCATATCTCTGCCGCGGCTGCGAAACATTTCTCGAATGCGATCAGCAATGTCGTTATCGAATACGAGTTCAGATCCCGTGACACTGGCAATGACGTCCCTAGTAATGTCATCTTGAGTAGGACCCAACCCGCCACACATGATCACTGCGTCACTTCTTTCAAGGCCTAGCCGCACCGATTCCTCGATTCGCTGCCAGTTGTCACCAACCTTTGTTTGGTAGTGACTGTCAATACCGGCCAAGGCAAGTTGTTCACCCATCCATGATGAATTCGTGTCAACGATCTGACCAAGCAAGAGTTCGGTTCCCACTGCGATAATTTCACATTTCATTTTTTGCCCCTATTAATCTGCGCTCCGGCGCCTACGCCACTGCGGTCGGACTTTGATAGATAAGCGAAGGGCCATGGCGCTAATAGCCTTCGCCTAATTGAGTTTGAGCGACTTTGCGTGCATCGATCAGATACGCACACCCAGTTTGAAACGTTAGAACTACCGCCAACCAGAGGGTTGCCGTCGCAATCCAATGAAATGATCCAGCTATGGATGGCATTACGGCAAAGCCGATCGCCCAAAGCTGAAAGAATGTCTTCCACTTCGCTGCCTTCGTTGCGGGCACGGTAATGCCACGACGACCAACTCGCGAGCGATACGCACTAATAACCAATTCACGCAGGGCAATGACTGCTACCGGAACCCAGTGAAATTGCTGATTGGCTACCAACGCGGACATTCCACCTAAAACCAACACTTTGTCTGCGAGCGGGTCCAGAAACGCTCCCGAACGGGTCGCCCCTTGGCGACGCGCCAACCAGCCATCGACGAAATCCGACATACCAATACTGAATCCGACGATAAAAGTCGTCCATGAAGGTTCGTTCGCAACTACAAGAAACACGAAGACAGGTGTCGCAACAATGCGCGCCACCGTGATGATGTTGGCGGGAGTCAATAAAGCTGTCGGACCGTAGGTCGGCTCAATTCCCTTTTTCACCGAAGCACTTCCACCGAACTGGCTTCGAGATCAGGACCTTCGGATCGATCGACCGAAACCTTGTAGAACTGACCAGTTTTCAAATCAGTCGGAACTCTAACTACACCGTCGATTTCCGGGGCTTCGCGATAGGAACGGCCTATGCCAGGCGCATCAACCAGAATCTCTATAGTTTTTCCAACCAATTGATCTCTACGATTCGCAGTGATGCGATCCTGCAATTCACTTAATTCAGCATGGCGCTCAAGCATCAAACTACCCGGAACTTGTTCACCCAAATCAGCGGCGTAAGTGCCATCCTCCTGTGAGTACGTGAAAAGCCCGCACCAATCAAGTTGAGCTTCTTCGAGCCATCGAACCAGTTCAGCTTGATCATCCTCGGTCTCGCCCGGATAGCCAACGATGAAATTCGAACGAAATGCTGCCCCCGGATACTCACTGCGGATTCTGGCAATGCGCTCAAGGAACTTACTCCCTTGACCCCACCTTCTCATCCGACGAAGATGCTCTCTGGTTACGTGTTGAAGTGAGAGGTCGAAGTAAGGCACGCCGGTTTTCAAAATGACTTCGATCAACGCGTCCGACAAATCGGATGGGTACAGATACAGCAGGCGGACGCGATCTACTTGTTCTCGAACGGCGTCAACTAATTGAACGACAGATCCTCGTTCCCCTCGATCCGATCCGAAACTAGCGAGGTCTTGAGCAACTAAAACTATTTCCCGGACGTTGAGATCTTCTACCTCCTGCAAAATAGATTCAATCTCGCGGCTATTTTGAGGACCTCGAAATGATGGGATTGCACAGAATCCACATGCGCGGTCACATCCTTCAGCGATTTTCACGTAAGCCCAAGGAAGCGCCGAAGCTGGGCGTTGCAGATTCAATAAGTCAAGTCGAGGGACAGGCTCATCCGCAACGATCTCGAGGCCAGACGGCTTCTTGGTCAGATTTACCGGAACTCCGAATCCTGCCACGAGATCAACTTCGGGTAGTGCGTCGGAGAGCTCACTCCCATAACGTTCCGCCATGCAGCCGGTGACCACGATCTTGGAATCAGGGCGGCGTTGTTGATTTATTTCAAGTACAACTCCGACGGACTCTTCGCGCGCTTCTTCAATAAATGCGCACGTATTCACGACGACTAAGTCGGCGGAAGATGGGTCCTCCACAGAGACAAGGCCATCTCCTATAAGAGTCCCTGCGATCTTGTCTGAATCAACTTGGTTTTTGGGGCAACCAAGCGTATGGAGGTAGAAACTCTTCTGTGACTCAGCCATTACACCTATAGGGTACGGCTTGAGATTTACTCATTGATCGCGAACGGCAATTATCCTGATTTCATGGCCAGCGGCCCTCACTTCCCAAATGTAGAGCGGACTCAATTTGTGATTGAGGGCATGTCATGCGCTGCATGTGCTGCCAAGATCGAAGAAGCCTTAGAAGCGCAAGAAACGGTCCAAAGTGCGCGCGTCAATTTTGCAACCTCGACTTCTCTGATACTCCACGAGCCAGATGTACCGCTGCGAAACCTGACTGAGATCGTAGACAGCCTGGGCTTCCGGGCTCTTCCTGAATCTGATAGGCAATCGGTCCAAGCCTCTAGCGAAGCCGCTCTCCGTCGAAGGGCGATACCGGCCCTGGTAATCGCCTTATTCGCAATGTTGTCGATGTTTGTTCGCTTCCCAGCAATCGACTGGATCATTGCAGCGCTTACAACAGTCAGTGTCTGGTGGGCAGGTTGGGGTTTCCACCGCTCTGCGAAAATACAAATAGCCAGAAGATCTTTGGCGATGGACACACTGATTTCACTCGGCGCAATAGCCGCCTGGTCATGGTCGGTCGCGGTGCTCGCGATCGGTGCCGATCAAGGACTGCATTTCGGTGGCGCCAGCTCAATTATCGCCTTTGTGCTTTTAGGAAAATGGTGGGAAGCACGCGCCTTGAAAACTTCCGGCGATGCCCTCGAATCTCTGGCACAGATCACACCAGATCATGTTCAGCTAACCAACGGCGAGATATTAAGACTGGATCAAATAGTTGTCGGGACCGAATTCATCGTTGCGCCCGGGGAACGAATCGCCACCGATAGTGAAGTGTTGCAAGGTCATTCAGAGGTGGATGCATCCCAATCAACAGGTGAGACTTCACTGATCGAAGTTTCACCTGGATCATTAGTTTCAGGCGGGTTTCTGAACTGCAGCGGAGCGTTAACTCTGCGGGCAACCGCTGTCGGCAACGACACTCATCTGGCCAGAATCGCCCAACTTGTCGAAGAAGCGCAGGCGACGCGCGCTCCAATCCAACGGATTGCAGATCAAGTCGCCGCTAAATTTGTTCCCGCTGTAATTCTGATTTCAGTCGGGACTTTCTTCACGCATTGGCTAGCCACAGGAATAACAGATAATGCTCTTATCGCCTCAGTAGCAGTACTAGTCGTGTCATGCCCCTGCTCTTTGGGTCTCGCTACCCCGCTCGCCATTTTCGTTGGGACCGGAAGAGCAGCTCAGCTTGGTGTGATGGTCGCAGGTGCTCACATACTGGACTCGTCTAAAGCCATCGACACAGTGGTCTTCGACAAAACAGGCACAATCACGAAGGGCACACCTTTCATAACCGATGTCCTTGCACCTAACGAG
>CEQP01044630.1_pt1 | contig 12308 bp, 12 predicted proteins | sample 356291 | NCBI WGS metagenome assembly CEQP01 (sample SAMEA2621221, study PRJEB7988) | marine metagenome | isolation source: saline water (ENVO:00002010), including | reverse complement strand
GCATTACTTAAAATATTAGTCAAACTTGAGGTAATTATAATAGATATGATAGAATGTGAAAATTCTGCATTTATAAAAATATTATCTACATAATTTAAAAAATTATTTGCTATCCATAATGCAGCTCCAGTTTCTTTCATTTGAACTCCAACTGATATTGCAGCACCAAATAACATTATTAAACCCCAATTTGTATTTTTATTTATTTCTCTCCAATCAATTAATCCAAATGAAAGATATGTAATAACTCCAATTAAAGAAATCATTCCCAATCCTAATGTGGAACTAAAAAAAACCCAACCAAAAAAAATCGAAATAAAAATAAGTATCGAAAGAATTTGTTGGTTTGAAAGTTTGCCAGAATGTGCAACTTGAATTTTCAACTTGCGAACAGCTGAATCTAAAATTAATTTTTCAGGAAAAAATGTTCTCCATAATATTATTGCAGTAATAGGTATTTGAATTAATAAAATTGGGTATGCATACTTCATCCAAGTCAAATAAGTTATTTCTGCAACTCCAAATTGTTCTAAATAACCAATCATAATAACATTTCTTCCACCTCCTGAGGGAGTACCAATTGAACCAATGGCACTTCCATACGCAATAGAAAATAATAACAAAGCTGATAATTTTTTATTTTTATCTCCCTCTAATATTGTATTTCTTATAAGTGTTAATCCAACTGGCATCATCATAGCCGTAACAGTATGTTCTCCGATAAATGAAGATAATAATGCACAAAAAAGAATGAATCCAAAACTTATTTTCCAAGTTTTATGTCCTGTAATGTTTATAATTGCCAAAGCTAATCTTGTATCTAAACCTTGTGATATAATGGCAGTAGCTAACATTAATGAACCCATTATGAAAAAAACAGAATCACTCATAAATGATGAAGCAACATCATTAGCTGAACCAATTCCAAATAAAACTTGAAGAACTATTATTAACATCGCGGTAGCTGGAAGAGGAATTGGCTCAAATAAAATAAGTAAAATAAATAAAATAACGATGATTATTACTCTGTAACCTGAAATTTCTAAACCATCAGGTGTTGGTAAAACATATAATATTAGAGAAAGAAAAAAAGCAACAACTAGCCATTGTTTTTGTTTTAACCAATATATGATATTTACTAACATTAATTATTTTTTTAAGTTATGTTCAATTTATAATAATTAAATTCTTTATTTAATATTTATTTTATTACAAATAATAAAAATGTCAAATCAGATTCAAGCAAGTATTGGTATTTTAGCAGGAGGTAAAAACTCTAGATTAAATGGGTTAAAAAAATGGAATTTAAAAATAAATGATTTATCATTAATTGAAAGATCAATCAAAATATCAAAATGCTTTAAAAAACAATATATTGTTGGGAAGAAAGAACTTGAAATTAAAGATGTTCAATTTTTAAAAGATAAATTTGAATATTCTTCACCAATAATTGGACTTCATTCCTTGCTAAAATCATCTAAATACAAATGGAATTTTTTGTTGGCTTGTGATTTACCTTTTATTACGGATAAAATTTTTAGATTAATATGGAATAAAAAAAATGAAAATAAATTAGCAATTATTCCATATTCAAAAGATAATATTCATTATACATGCGGTTATTATAATAAAAAATTATTATTTCAAATTGAAAAAAATATTAAAATTGGAAAACTAAGCTTAAAAAATCTTTTGTCAGATGAAGATATCATTTTAGTTAAATCAAACAAAGAAGATTTTTTTAATTTAAACTCATTTGATGATTTAAAAAAATTCGAAGAAAAATTAAATATTATCTAATTTTTTTATTCTTCTTAAATGCCTACCATCTGAAAATGGTGTTTTCATCCATCTGTCAATTACATCAAAAATTTCATTTTCAGAAACAAATCTTGCTCCAATAGATATAATGTTTGCATTATTATGTTCTCTAGATAAAAATGGAATAGTTTCTTCAAAACCATAATAAACAATCGCTCTTACACCTTTAATTCTGTTAGCAGCAATAGCTTCGCCCTGACCAGAACCACCTAATATTATTCCTAAACAATTATTGTCTTTTGCAACAGCTTTTGCACATGGAAAAATATAATCAGGATAATCATCATCAGGATCAAAAATATTAGCACCATGATCAACAACCTCATGACCTTTAGAAATTAAATGGTCTTGAATTTTTACTTTTAGATCAAAACCTGCATGGTCTGTGGCAATATGAATTTTCATAAACTTATACCTCTCCTAGATTATTAAATTTTTTCATTGTTAAAATTGGATCAGGCGTTCCAAAAATACCTGTTCCTGCAACTAGAATGTCAGCTCCTGCATCTATAATTTTTTTTGCATTTGACAGTTTAACATCACCATCAACTGAAATATTTGGCTTTGAAATCAATTTATTTGTCATATCTTTTACATGATAAATTCTATCTAACATATCTGGAATAAATTTCTGACCACCGAAACCAGGCTCAACACTCATAATAAGAATTAAATCAACATTTTCAATATAATTTTCAATTAATGAAATATCACTGCTTGGCTTTAATGTGATACCACATTTTAACCCTTCGTCTTTAATTTGTTTTATTAAATTTAGAGGATTTTTAGTTGCTTCTACGTGAAAAGTAATCAAATCAGATCCAACATTAATAAATTCCGAAATAAAGTTTTCAGGTTTATTTATCATCAAATGTACATCTAATAATAAATTAGTAGCTTTTCGAATTCCATTGATAATAACTGGTCCCATTGTAATATTTGGTACAAAATTTCCATCCATTACATCAATATGTATCATAGAAGCTCCTCCTAATTCACATTGATTTAAGGGAATCGTTAAATTTGAAAAATCAGTAGCCAACAAAGAAGGTGAAATTTTTATCACAATTTATCCTTTTCTCATAAATTTAAAATGACCAAATAATTGGAATGAAAAAGGTTCCTAATAACCAAAAAATTATATTTAATGGAACTCCAACTTTTACAAAATCAGAAAATTTATATTGTCCAGGTCCGTAAACCATCAAATTTGTTTGATAACCCATTGGTGTAGCAAAAGAAGTTGATGCACCAAAAGCTACAGCAAAAATAAATGGTTTTGCATCTACATTCATCTGAGTTGATACTGATATGGCTATTGGTATCAAAATAATTGCAGCAGTATTATTTGACATTAATGAAGTAATAATAATCGAAATCAAAAACATCAATGACATTGAAGCATGTGGTGCCATTTGAACATCAAAGTTGCTTCCAAAATTTGATACTAGGCTTGCAATTATTTCTGCTGCACCAGATCTTTCCATAGCTATTCCAACAGGTACAAAAGCTGCAATCATAATAATAACTGACCAATTTATTGACTGATAAGCCTCTTCTGGGGAAATTGCACCTACAACTAGTAAAATTACAACACCTATCAAAGCAGCTTCAAGGATATCTACTACTCCCAAAGCGGCTAATAACATTGCTAATGGGATAACTGCAATTGCAAGCCACCAAAATTTAACTTTTTTTATGGAAACCTCATGTTCTTGCAAAATTGCTAAATCTCTATTTTTAATCATTGAATCCATACTTGATTTAGGAACAAATATTAAAAGGGTGTCTGCAAAATGAAGTTTTATTCTAGCAATTTTTTCTCTAAGAGTTTTACCCTCTCTTCTAACAGCTAAAACAAAAGCGCCAAATTTTTTTCTAAAGTCAACATCAAAAAGTGAATTACCAATTAATGAAGAATTTTGAGTTACTAAACCTTCAACAATAGTACTTGCTCCACTAATTAATTCATTTTGATTCATTTTTTTATCAGTTAACATTAGTAATTTTTCTTCATCTCTAAATCTAATAAAATTATCAAGAGTTCCTCTTGCCATTAGAATATCACCAGATTTTATTTTTTGATTTCTAAGATTAGTCTCAATACGTTCATCATTTCTAATGATTGATAAAACAGTAATATCATAATTTTTACTAACACCTCTATCTAAACATGTAGACCCAATAAGGGGTGATTCATTATCAACTTCAAATTCAGTTAAATATGCAGAAAGGTGATATTTTCCAGTTAAACTTGAAATTCCTGCTCTAGATGATAATAATTTTGGAACAAGAAAAACATTATAAAAAGTTCCAAACAATAAAAAAACAAGACCCATTGTTAAAAAATCAAACATTTTTAGTGGTTCTAAACCATAATCTTCAACTATTGAACTAACAATTAAATTTGTAGAAGTTCCAATTAAAGTCAGCATACCACCGTAGATTCCAGCGAAGGATAATGGGATTAATAATTTTGATGGTGATAATTCATATTTTTTACCAAGATGCAATGCAAATGGAATAAAAATTGCAACCGTAGCAGTATTATTAATGAACCCAGAAATCAAACTCGTTCCAATTAGAATTAATCCTACAGTAAACCAAACATTATTGCTTAATTGAGTTAATTTATCAGCTAAAACCTCAATAATACCAGTTTTAACTATTGAGGCACTCAGAACAAACATTAAAGCTACTGTCAAAACGGCTTTATTGCTAAATCCTGATATTGCTTCTTCGAGAGTTAAGTAATCAAAAATTATCAAAACACATAATAACAATAAAGCAGTAACATCTATTGGGAAAATCTCTCTTAAAAAAAATATAAGAGCTAAAAAAATTAAAAAAATAAATAATATTGTTTCGAACAACATATATTACATTACCAAATTTTTCTTTACAACTTCATCAATTTGTTTGGGATTAACATATTTTTTTGCATAATCCTCAAAAACCCCTTCTTTTACGAAAATATCAAACAAATCAGGGTCAAAATGATAATCGTTTCTCATAAAACTCATAATTTTCATAACAAGAGACAATTTTTTTCCTTCAGCGTTATATGGCCTGTCAGCGGCTGTTAAAGCTTCATAAACATCAGCTATTACCATAATTTTGGCCTGAGTTGACATTTCAGAATGTGTTAAACCATTTGGATATCCAGTTCCATCCATTTTTTCATGATGACCCCCAGCGTACTCAGGAACATTCTTTAGATGCTTTGGGTATGGAAGTTTTGATAACATTTCTAAAGTATGTAAAACGTGATCATTAATTATTTGTCTTTCTTCAGGCAATAAAGTTCCCTTTGGAATATTAAGATTTTTTACTTCATGTTCACTCAACAATGGTTTTTTTTCTCCCATTTCAAAATAAGGATACTTACTTATTTTAATTACCCTATCTTGAAGATCCTTTGCCATAAATTCCCCACCAAAATTACAATTATTAACAAACTCTTGATCATCATTTAATTTTTTTATTTTTTGGTTATAGTCAAATTCAATCTTTTCTTTATTTACCTGATTCTTTTGAGAACTAAGTTGTTCTAAATATTCAATTTTAGCGTCCCTTTTTAAAACTTCAAATCTAGTATTAATTACTTCAATTCTATCAAAAATTGTTTCTAATTTTGTTGCTTTATCAACCACATGAGTGGGTGTAACTACTTTTCCACAATCATGTAACCAAGCAGCTATTTTAAGAGCATTTCTCTCTTCATCGTTCATTTTAAATTCTTTGTAAGGACCATAATCAACTTTTTCAACCGCTTCAGCAAGCATCATCGTTATAATAGGAACTCTAGAGCAATGACCTCCAGTGTAGGGAGATTTTTTATCAATTGCTGTAGCAAGCAATTTAATAAATGATTCAAAAAGATCTTCAAGTTGTTCTATTAATTGATTATTTGTAATTGCAACTGCTGCTTGAGAGCAAAGTGATTCAACTAGTCTTTGATGTTGTTCAGAAAACGCAATGATTTTACCAGATACTGGATCTTTAGCATTCAATAATTGAATAACACCTATCGTTTCATCTAAATGATTAGTCAATGGAACCGTTAAAAAAGATTTTGATTTGTATCCAGTTTTTTTGTCAAACATTTTTGTTCCAGAAAAATCAAAACCTTTTGCTTTATATGCATCAGGAATATTTATTGTTTCTCCAGTCAAACCAGCATATGCTGCTATCATCGATTTATTTGGTTTACCATCATCATTATAAAGTTTTATTGGATAAAATGGAATTTCTTTTCCACTTGTTCCTCCCATGTGAAATTTTAAAGAATCTGTTCTAACAATTTCAAATTTTAATCGTTTGTTGTCCGTCATAATATATAAAGTTCTGCCATCACAATTAGTTATTCGCTTTGCTTCTTCAAGTATCATTTCAAGTAATTTTGGCATTTCTTTTTCACTTGATAAAGCTAGTCCAATGTCATTTAAGTGATCAATTTGATCTTCAAGCATCAAAATATAATCTTTTGCATGTTCTGATATGTTTTTAAAAAACTTATCTTTATTCATTCCAACATAACTTTTTTTACCGTTATTATTATCTAACATAAAACTGAATCCTTATCTAATTTTGTGTAAAAACTTACAAAACTCAATTTAGAGCTGATTACTTTATAATTTCTTCTATTTATACTAAATTTTAATTATGAATAAATTTATATTAATCTTATTACTAAATCTATTTATTTTAGGATGTAACAAAAAAGTTATAACAAATGAAAAAAATTGTATTGACAAAGATAAAATAATAGAAGATGCTGCATGTATTGAAATTTATCAACCAGTTTGTGGATGCAATAATGTAACTTATTCAAATGAATGTTATGCATCTATAAATGGGTTGACTAATTGGGAAAGTGGAGTTTGCAATTGAAATTACATATAGACTTAAAGGAAATCGAGAAATTAGATAAGTTTTATAGAGCAAACTTGGTTAACTCAATTGTAGGAATTAAACAAGCCTCTTTAGTAGGAACTAAATCAAAAAACAAAATATCTAATCTTGCTATTTTCAGTTCCATTGTACATTTAGGTAGTAACCCGGCTTTAATTGGTATGTTTACTAGACCAGTAACCATACCTCCAAAACAAACTTTGAATAATATATTAGAATTAAAGGATTTTACAATTAATCATTTAAATGATTCTATTAATATTAGAGGTCACTCTACTGCTTATAAATTTGAAAAAAATGAATCCGAATTTAAAGAATGTATGCTAACTGAAAAATATATTGAAAATTTTAATGCCCCTTTTGTGGAAGAATCAAATATTTCATTTGGACTTTCATACATAAGACATCAAAAAATAAAAGAAAATGGAGTTATTTTCATTATAGGATCTCTTAAGCATATACTTATTAATGAAAAAAGTATATCACAAAATGGTGAGGTGAATTTAATGAATCTTGATTCAATCGGTGTTGCAGGAAATAATACTTATTATAAATTAAATAAGAATAAAACTTTGGATTATATAAAAAAAGAAAAAAGGGGAATTCTAAAAAATATTGTTATTGATGAAAAGAATAAATTCAATTAATGTTAGGTGTTGGACTGAAAAAAAAAATTAACTAAAATTATAATATAAATAAGGACACAAAATGAGAAATTTATCATTCGTATTTATTTTAATATTAACATTATCATCTTACATTTTCACAATTGAAAAAAAATCAAGTAAAAAAGATTATATTTCAAATTCGAAATGTTTGATCAGTGGAGATAGTATTGATAAAACTGAATTTTTAAACTACAAAGATGGAAAAATTTATTTTTGTTGTGAGATGTGCAAAGCTGATTTTCAAAATGGAAAATCTAATCAGTTTTCATCAAAAGCAAATTATCAACTTGTTTCAACAGGACAATACATTCAAAAGTCTTGCCCAATGACTGGCAAAGGAATTGACAAAACTAAAACTGTTTCTGTGGGTGAACTAAATGTGGCTTTTTGTTGCAATGGATGTAAATCAAAAACTGAAGGTAAAAAAGATAAAGCAGAATTTATTTTTGCAAATGATGTTTTTGATAAGACTTTTTTTTCATCTAAATCAAAAGTCAAATCATACAAAAAGTAAATGAAAATGATTTGGTTCGTTTTATTTTTTTTTTTGGGAATTGGCATTTATTTTTCAATAAATCAAACTAAAAAAATGTCAATTGAGAAGGATTATGTATCGCCGTCGGAAGGTCTTAATATTTACAACAACCAAACTCATCTTTTTTTAGATGTAAGAACAAAAGATGAAAATTCAGATAATGCAATTCCAAATTCGTTACTCATACCTCTGCAAGACCTAAACGATAGGATTAATGAATTAGAAGACTACAAAAATAAAAGTATCATTATCTATTGTGCAAGTGGAAGTAGGTCTGCAAATGCTACCACCTTTCTTAGAAGATTTGGTTTTAAAGCTCAAAACCTTGAAGGCGGAATGTTTAGTTGGAATGGTCCGACAACGAAATATTAATTTTTTTCTAAACTATAAGAATAAATTGTTGATTTCTGAAAATCAAATTCAAGTTTGATTTGTTTATTTTCAATATTTTTATTAAAAACTAACACTTTATCCGTAACATTCTGGTTAATTTTTTGAGAGACTGCTAAGATAGTATTATCCAAATCCAAAATAGTAACTTTTACATAACCACCTTCATACACATCTGCACTTAATCTTAATTTTTGCTTATCAATCATTATAGGTTTTGTTTTAATTAGTGATTTTTTTTCAACTTTACTTTGTTTAATTCCCGCAAATCCATCTGGCCTTAAAGTTGCTAGAGATAGAGAACCATTTCTCCAACCGAAATGCAAATAATCACTTCCACCATAATAAAGTCTTATCTCATCTTTTAAAAAGATTGGAAGAGCACATGCATATATACATCCATAATCATGATCCAAAACTTTTTCTGAATTTGGTATCAAAGGTATTCCTGGAGAAATACGATTCCAGACTTTTGTATCTGGACTCCATGTCAATTCAGTGGTTGTTTTATCAGTTTCACCATTATAAACTGCCAATAGACCTAAATATACCCCAGCATAATAAAATACTGGCATTGCATAAGTCTGATCTTTAATTCCATCACCTTCAAAAACTACTTGTTCTTTTGTCCAATTTATAAAATCAGAACTTTCTATTCTTGCTACTTGTCTAAACCATTTATTAGGAGTTTTTCTCCAAGTTCTTGTTATTCCAACATATTTTTTTAATGTAGGTGCCCAAAATGCATTATTATGAGTATCACCTGCAACATCAACTCCTTTAATTGGTATTGGATTATCCCAATTAATTCCATCTTTTGAAAAACTCGTAAAAATACCTTGATATAAAATTTTATACCTTTTATTAGGGTCTATTTCATATTTGTCTTTAAAAATACCTGCACCATGGGGTCCTCTCCAAACGATATTATTATTTTTATTACCATTATACTCAACAAGACCTAAGTTTGGCTTTTCCCAATTAATACCATCCTTTGAAAATGCATAACAAATTCCCATTTCTCTATCAGGATGATTATCATCGTATGGTTTCTGCCTTTCCTCTAGTGTCATTCCTTTTGCAGAATAATCTACAATGAAAGGACTATACCAACACTTATACAATTTATCTTCCTCATCAAAAATTATATTTCCGTAAAGATTGTCAAACCTTTTTTCCCATGGCATATCTTCACCAAATAGTGGATTTTTTGAATATTTTTTTACTTCTCCTAAAACTAATTTTGCATTGATTAATTCATCAATATTTCTATTGTCAAGCATTAAAAAACGTGTCTGTTTAGGAATAGTGTCTTTTGAAAAAAAATTCTCTTTATTTTCCTGACAAGAAAATAAAAAAAATGATAATAAATAAATGAATAAATGTTTCATGATCATTCCTTAATTTATGTTATTGAGCTTATAAATGATTCTACATCATCCATATCATTTACTGTAGTTAAATCTGGTACTGCTTCAGAAAGTGGAATAGTAAAAACTGAATTTTTTAAATCATTTGCTAACATTCTTATAGTTTCTGTTAACTCTTTTTCATCTCTTAATGGGTTAATAGGAGTGTTTTTTAAAAAAGGCATGATTATATCATAGTTTAAACTAAAAATATTCATACTTACACCTATTCTTTGATTAACATCAGTAGCTTTTAAGACTTGTTCTTCATTAGGTTTTTCGACAATATCAGTTAAATAAGACGATTGATCTTTCCAAATAACTGCAAATGCTTTAACTCTTTCAGGCTCTACCCCCAAAGCATCTCTATCATAATCAATTAAAGTAGCAGGATGATTATCATCAAGTAATAATTTTAACGAATTAGTCGAATAAAGATTATCACTATTACATACACAAAACTTTTGTCCTTTCCAATCGGAACGAACCTTTAAGCCAGCCAAAACTGCATCAGCAGTACCTAAAGGCTTAGTTCTTCCTGGAGCTATTGTTTGGGTTGCAAAGGAAAATTTTAACCCTTCATATTCTGGCAATGATTTTTTTTCTAAATAATAATTTTTAACAGTATCATCTTTATCATTAACAATGAATAAAATATCATTATACCCTGCTTTCTTTGCATTAAAAATTAAATAATCAAGAAATGGTCTACCATTTGAACCTACACCTAACATCATTTTTGGTTTTGACAGAGCTTGTTCTGAAACTTTTGATTTTTTGTTTGCTTCAGCAGACTTTTTCATCCTAGATGACATTCCTGCAGCTAATATCATTAAGTTGTTATTCATGCTTTTTTGTTCCTTCATCTATATTTATTATGTATGATTTACCCCCAACATCCTCTATTGCTTTGGCAACTTCTTTATAATTTTCAGGTGCATATGCAAACATGCAACCTCCTCCTCCAGAACCATTAATTTTACCTCCAAGGGCACCTGCCTTCATTGCTGCTTTTAACATTTTTTCAATTTTCGGAGTTGAAACTTTTAAAGAATCTCTTAATATTCGATGTTCTTGTGATAAAAGATTTCCGATAAGTTGATCATTGTTTTTTTCATTTATTAATAAATCAAATCCTTTTAGAGTTAAATCTCTATTCTTTAATGTTTCTTTTAATAAATTGATATCACTTTTATCAAGCATTTGAAATGTTTCTAAATCAGTATGTTTAGCATTTTTTAAAGAAAAATTAGTGTATTCTTGTTTTATTTTGTTAATAATTTTTAAAACCTTATCCTTAGAGATAGATAAAACAGATTGGGTATCTTTTTTTTCTAGAGAATCACCTAAAACAAATTTTGAAAGTTTATAAGGTAGTGATTTTACTTTGACACTAGGATGAGTATCTATATATATTAAATTACCATAAGATATAGAATTTTGATCCATGACACCACCAGCTTGTTCAAATTCGACCACTTCTGCCTTATAAGCTAAATCAGCAATCATTTTAGGAGATAATTGTTCAGATTGATCGCTTATATTAGCTAAAAAATTAATCCAAGAAACAGTTAATGCAGATGAGCTGGAGGTACCTGCCTGAAGTGGAATGTTTCCTTGTACTTCACAATTAAAACCTTTTGAAAAAGTAAAACCATCTTTTCTCATTACATTCAAACCACTTTTAAAATAATCAGAACTATTTTCATAACTCAAATCACCCTCAAGTGAAAAAATTTCTTTGGAAGCTATATCGGGTAAATCTATATGAACATCTAAATCTGATCTTAAATCACCTTCAATTTTTATTCTCAATGATATAGCAGCAGCGATTACAGGTAAACCTAAATAATCTTGATGTTCACCAAAAAGACAAATTCTACCAGGAGCAGTAATGACCATACAAACCTTAAATTATTTAATTAGAATTTTTCTAAAAATTATCTATTAATCAAACTCTTTTATTATTAACCAAAAAGAAAAAATAGATAAAATTATTAAGTTCAAACTAATGAAATAATTTGAATAAAATAAATTACCAATACTAAATAACACTGAATAAATCACTATTATACCTAAAATCATTCTAAATAAACCAGTTTTCAAAAAAGATGGAGAATCATTTTGATATTTTGACCATCCTGGACCACCTGGATTTACTTTTAAAATAAAATTTCTAAGAGTCTTTTCTTTTTCAGAAGGAGTAATAAAAGTACCTAAAATCCAAATTATAGTGGTAAATATGGCTCCAACTACTATCTTTTGCCAATCAATTAAATATGTATCAAAAAAAGTTAAATAAATAGCAATAATTAAAGAACTAATCATTGCTATTATTTCTGAATAAGCATTAATCCTCCACCAAAACCACCTTAAGATATAAATTGCACCACTTCCAGAACCCAATAATAATAACAATGAAAATGCTTGTGATGCACTTGTCAAATATAATCCAAGAAATGAACCTAAAATAATTGAAAGCATACTAAATATTCTCCCAACTTTAACCAACTCTTTCTCAGAAGAATTTTTTTTGATAAATCTTCTATAGAAATCATTTACAAAATAACT
>CEQP01057602.1_pt1 | contig 12435 bp, 2 predicted proteins | sample 356291 | NCBI WGS metagenome assembly CEQP01 (sample SAMEA2621221, study PRJEB7988) | marine metagenome | isolation source: saline water (ENVO:00002010), including | reverse complement strand
ATTGGGAAGATGGTAATTACAGCAGCTTTTTAGACCAAGAAGATCGACGGCGGTACTGGATAAACTTCCTCGAGAGCAGGGCCGCCAGCCTGAGCGCCCCGGCAACGTACACCGGCCTGAGAGCCACGGCAACGTACACCGACGCCGACATCGCCATCATCCCCGAGGGCAGCGCCGCGCGCTCAACCTTCGTGGCCGACTTCATCGAGGCGGTGGAGACGGCGATGAGCGACGTGCAGGCCAAGGCCGACATCGAATACATCGAGGGCGGTAGCATCAGAGTGGGGTTCGCCGTCAACTGTGCGGACTGCACGAAGGAAGCCGCGACCGAGAGCTTTGATGCGTTGGCGAACGGAATGCCGCTCGCCCTCGTCATTGCCGGCACGGCCCAGGCCGCGCCCGTGGTGGGAGACCCCACCCCCAACACCTTCTTAAATGATTTTAAACATTTTGAACCAGGTGAGATGGGACTCTACTATACCCAAGACAGATGTGAACACTCCAGGGGCCCCCACACCCGAGCGCTCTTGGGTGGCGGAGGAGGTGAGCCTGGATCAAGGGCTGAAGAATTATGGGCTAATGAGCCCGTTATCCCGTGTGGGGACTGTGAGTGGGTAAATGGAACGGGTGGGCTTCTCACAAGTGAATTGATTGGGACGAGAGGAGCATGCGAAGATGACCCCCGTGGGGATCTTGCCCCCCCATGCGTAGACGATGGCTCAGGCTATCCCAGTAGTGACAGGGGTCCAGGAAATAGAATTGATGGATTATTTATAGAGGATATAATAGATATAATTAAAGATCATACATATGGCCAACATACATCAGAAGGAATATCCACCGCCAATAATCCTGATAGTATACATGATCCTAGATGTTGTATTGGGTGTCAAGGGACTGCGCCGGCCGCCGGGTCGGAGAGCGCGCTTGAACTCGTAGCTGGAGGAGAACTCGTCGGCGGCTACGAAAGCCCCACCGATGACCTCCGAGAGATCGGCCGCGCTGCACCTCATTATGATCTGACGATGGCTACGCTGGGTCCCAACCCGGAGCAGCACGGCCGTGTGTTTCAATGGGACAAAACTGAAGTTGATATGTACATGCGTTTGACTCCAGATGATTTCATATTGAGCCCATTTGAGGGTGATATAGACTTCACCGCCCGAAGCCCTTATCCCTCTCAGGGAACAGCTTTATCGACCGCGCCTCGAGAGAACCGTATGAGATGGTCTGATGTTATGCCCCCAATTGGAGAATCAGATGAATATGACCAAGCGGTTAATGACCTCCGGCGCTCAGAACTAGCAAATAATAGTTTATATGCCATTCCACAATTTTGGCACCCGGGTAGCCCCCACGGATGGCAAAGAATGTGTATACCCTACTATCAGATAGAATTAAGGGATAAAGTTGCTAATAGAATATGTCAGTCAATTGGTTGGGAAAGAGGAAAATCCATTGACACTTATGAAGGGCAATACGAACTTAAGTCGAAAGATCCCGAACACAATCCGGAGGAATTGAGTGGAATAACGAGATTATGGGAGAGAAGTAAAAACCACCCATCTAACAAAAGTCAGGGGACTCTAAGTGTAGCGGAGGTAGATGAACGAAATAAAGATAATAAAATTACAACATCTATGTCCCGCATTGGCTTACCAGGAGATTCTCAAGAAATAGATATTTGGTGGGCTGATATTTTAGATCGGGCTTATGCTGGTGGAGAAGACGCAATAAATGAACTCTTCAAAGAGGGTACCTACACGGGGGCAGCATACGACGACCGGCTCCACGGTCAGAGCACCCCAGGATGGGGATGTGGAGAAGACCCTAACTGCGAACCCGAACCTGTGGAACGAGAATACATGGAGAGAATCCTTGAAAGGGATGGCCCTAAATGGGATATCAGTATCGACCGCGGCCTTGGCATCGTCGGGGCACCGGCTCCGAACACTGCCGCCTCGCCGAGCACATTAGCGGAAAAAGAAAACCGAAATAAGAATGCATTGATGACTTACCAACCAAGATTTGATGGAAGACGATACAAAGACCATTCCATGAGAAACCCCGAGCGCCCATGGCGGCGTCACGGTTATTATCGGATAAGTGAAGGAAAACCAGTCGGCCACACCATGTTGGATGGTAAGACAGCATGGGACCGTGAAGTAGAGGGGTCTGTCGGAAAGATAGGCGATCAAGCAGATCTCGCTAACGTGATAGATTCGTCGAACTGTTTTAGACAAGAATCCAGGCGACCAAGTATAAGTTTGGGTGGGAGAGGTAATTACTCTGTGGTAGCCACATCTCAAATAGTCGCAGCAGCAGAACAAGTAGGGGTAGACCTTCCAGATTTACCACAGCTCGAACGGCATGAACGGCCAGACAAATGGTCTATTTTATCAACGGAAGAAGACGCTGCCTGTCCTACACCTGGAATATGGTTAGGCCACCCGACCCCCACGCTCTTGCCGGCGACCTGCGTCGAGATAGCCACGGAGCCGACGGTCCCGGCCGACAGAGACGCTTGCAAAAGACAGACAGGCCGCGAGCAGTGCGAGGCAGTGATGACCACTGCGGATTCGACCGTTAATGCCTGTCGATACGTTGAGGCATCGAGGGATCCGGAAGTAGAGAAATATTGGTTTACAATGGGGGAGCACGGGGTAGGGCGGAATGATGATAACCCTCTTTGGCGGTCAAAAACATGGACCGACGGATGTGGTGGTTGGGAAAAACTCGGTTTAGGCTACGACCATAATAATTGGAATAGGGGGAGTGAAGAAAGGCCACATAGAGATCTTGTAGAGGCGTTCAGCGCAGCGGAAGGTCATATGGATGGAATTAGATATGAAACAACTATACCAACTGGACAGGGCTCAATAGAAACCGGTGGTGGTTTTGTAAGACCCAATTCTTCAATATTTGGACTAGATTGTGTACATGAACATCAAGGGACTAAAGTCAATACTTCATTATTTGACAGTGGCTACATAAAACCCAACATCGAGGAGGATGATGAGGGGGATGATGAGAAGTGGCACCGGCTTATCAAGCAACCAGAATATATAGATCGAATAGATAGATTTCATTTCGATCGAACCACAGTTGTCACCGACAACCCCGACCATCACTCATTAGATTGCGGCGAGGATGATAATTGCCCCGATAGCGAAGGTGACCGTACCGAGCTCACGCTCTCCGAGTTCCAGGAAAGGGGTCCAGGTACGTGGGGTGGGGTGCGGTCGGGTGCGGACCTCTTCAACCGATACCGGCACATGGATGGAGACCATGCAGATGCCAGATGGGCCGAATCGGGTTGGGACGCCACAAAGGGTGGCGGTGGGCTCCCGCAAATCACGAGCGGACTTTTATCCCACAAAAGTATGAAGGAGAGGATCAATCCCGACAACCAGGACCCCGACAACAAAATATGGGCATTATCTTTAGGACAATTACCATCTACTTGTATATTAGATACAACCGGTAGGGGGTGGGAGCCAGACGACTGGTCCCTTATGCACGACGACCACGGGGTAGTCGGGGGAAGGCCTGGATGGATGAGTGCGAGACTGCGCGACCAGGCCCTCGGCGTAATCACGGGCCAGGAAGATTGGCCGGAGGACGCCGATCATCGCGACGATATCCTCGACGACTTCGATCCTGACGACCCCGACGCCTTCGTACCCCACGTCTCGGATCTAATTCAGAAACCTAGGGGCATGGGCGGAGGATGGGGAGAGCCAGGTTGGCGGGGCTGGGGCAGTGAGGGGGGGAGTGATCGCGACATCTCTCAAGACGGGGTATTTTACCGGGGTGGAGACTCTACAGACCCACAGACCATCAAAGGGCCTATGGGTAAAACCACTATTACTGCCAGTGAGAGACGAGGTATAGATACATCTAAAAATATACTTCGAATTAAATGTAGTGGTAACCGTATAACTGAAGAATTATATGATAAAGATAAAAACCTATATGATAAATGTGTTAATAAATGGAATGATGATGTTGATAGACGAACACCTGAAACGGATACATGGTATTCAGACAATTCTCAAATAGACACTGAACTCTCTTCAGATAAGGAACCGTTGGGGAAACCGGGTACTGGACCATTTAATAAATCTTATGACGGAATACCTGGTGAAGGTCATGTCCGATGGGGAGAATCCGAATTTGTCCAAGGCGGGCCTAGAGGGAGGGATGGATGGAATACGAAACCGCATAGGCCTCGTGGTGAATTAACCCGCCGACCCACGACCAGGTCGGCGGTGTTGGCCGATGCGGCGGCTCGGAGACAGGCTATGTTAGACGACCACCCCTCGGGCTCTTGCGAGGGAACGGGTTACTCCAGAATCGCAGGCGAAGCCGCCGAAGCTTATAATTTGGTGATTTTGGAGGACATGTCGACATGCATGGCGGAGGGGGGTATTTGGAGGCTGGACGACGGGACAGTACTAGAGAATTGGGCCGCGTGGGAGAGTCGGGCTTTGGCTCAGTATTACGAGCCGCAACTCTATGATTGGTTAATAGAATTGGATGACGTCGTGGAGGAACCCACTGATCAATATTTGAATAGGAATTGGAATACATCTGGGGGTGGAAGAGTCGCGTTGAATATGCGCGAGGGCTTTAGCAACGGGGATGAACTAATAATAGACGTAAACAACGTTGATTCTTTAAGCGATTGGCAGGACGGTGAAAGCATGTTTATAAATCTGAGCAAATTGGGTGGACCCGAGGAACAAGAGGTGAACTTTTCAGGACAAAGGCCCCAGGGAGATTTTAAAGTAACAATTTCAAAGGTCGACGCGGAAGGAGGGGAGGCGGAATGGACCGTCGAGGCCACTCCAGGGCACAAAAAAGATTGGTGGAAACTTGAAAAAAATTATTCCGGTCCCCAAGTATTTATTCATAAATCACCACATATATGGGATGATTATCCTGATGGAGGCCATGTCGGGGACCTAGATGGTGACGGAGTACTAAATAAATGGGAACTCCCTGTCTCTCCAGCCAAAGAGAATTGGGGTCGATATGATATATTTAGTGAAAATCTGGATAACACATTAACTGATTCAGTAATCCCCCCCGAAGACCTTAGACCAGGTGGTTGGGAAACAGTAAAATTAATGGGGGATGGAGGTATCATATCCCCAACGCTTGCGCAGGAGGGCCCTGACGGCTTAGACTTACAAGAAGAAGATGACGTATGTCATAAATGGTTAAGAGCTGATGCTAATAATATGGGAATACCTAAAGTAACTGACTATATTGATTTATGTAAAAAAGAATATAATGACCCATCTGATCCTCTCCGGGCTAAATGTGTCAAGAACGCTGAGATGTATAGTTCTGAAAGACTTCTAAAGATTTTAAATGATAAAAGGACCTGGAGGAATAAGGGTTCTGATCCCGAATTATATGAATATAAAACCCACCCCAAAGAAGGGAGTGAATATACAAAAAATTCATGGAGGCCTTCTGATGGAGGGTCTTGTCGTGATGACCCTTTTAATGAACTAAGTGATTGGATGAATGGGGACCGCACTCTCCCCCGCCACAGTGCCAGCCGACCCGCCGCTACAACACCGGCTCGACAATCGACAGCATCTGTCCTCTCCCAGGCCATCCCCGGTGAGCCCCTGGAAATTATTACACCAACGATAGGTTCACATATAATGTGGAATAATGATGACTGGAGGAATCTAGAATGGACGGGAGTCCCTGATCAAGCTTATGATATGATGTATAATTCTGTTGGTGACTATTCGGCCAGCGCTTTGCGCGAAGAGCTGCAGGACGTGCGTATCATGGAGCTGCACGCGAGGGCGACGGCGGAGGGCGTGGGGGAGGCGCTGCTCGAGGAAGCGATGGACAGCGCCGAGCCACGAGCCGCGCTTATCGAGCTGCTTGTGGAGCGTCAGGCGGCCGCCAGAGTAGTAACTGAAGAAATGAACTCCGTTAATAAACATGGATTTATGTTCACCGACGAAGACCAAATCGAAAATGCAATATATAATCGCGCTTTTTTCAATAGAGAAAAAATGGAAGTTACTACTATATCCGATTTGGTTGAGGATAGATATCAACACGTCGAAGAAGCAAAAAAAATTCTCGGTTTTGGAACTGATCCCTCATATAATTCTCCATGCCAAAATCTTGTAGAAGAACGGATGACACACATCGCATATACCCCTGATATTAGTTGGCCTAATTTAAGTACACCACCATGGTCTTCTTTTACCTGGCCGCAACCAGTTAAGGCAATTAGAGATATTGTAGATGGAGATATAGCTAGCGGGAACAATATTGTGGTCTCTCCAGGCGCGGTCACCCCCACGACGGGGGCGGAACTTTCATTAGCAAGATCAAAACGCGCTGGCCGCCCTGTGGCTGCTTTCGGGAGCCCATCACCCGCCCCATCAAATTATCTACAATATATTGTATCGAATAAAGGGGAAGAGGGCCGTGAAATTGGACTTACTTCATCTGAACTTAACTTAGCAAGAAATAGAGGGGAGCATGTTGAGTACTTACTAAATAAAAAATATAGTGATATGGAAATTAATGCGGGACCACCCAAATTAGAATTAATGGATAGTTCATTGTGGGGGGCAAAACTCAATGACCTTTATGATATACCACATAAGGATCAAGCGACCATCGCTACCCCTTCCAACGGCCTTGATAATATGGGCGATCCATATAATAACCCGAAGCACTTAATATGGTGGGCATGTCATGAAAACGCTTATCCTAATTATAAGGGGCGAAATATGATAACTGATGAGATCCATAGTTCAGAAGTGGATATTATTGAGGATAGGAACGATACACTTGAGATGTATTCTCTTAATCCATTAATAAAGGATATATGTCCATTGACTTGTGGATGGCCTTCTGAGACCCCTCACCCGGACGAACAAATATGTTATGAAAGAATGGATCAGGGAAGAAAGCATAAGATAGATTCACATACTAAAGAGAAAATAAAAAAAAGGACACTCGGCCATGGCCGCGATCCCGCCCTCGGCCTCCCATCCTGCACAACAGTATCCTACGAAGATTTAAAACAAGGCAAATACGACATTTTATGTGACCCATTCCCTCAGGAGATTGAATGGGGGATGGGCGATGATGAATCTGGCCAACGTATGAGTCTTGTAAGGTCAACCATAGCGGCCGACCCCCCTTCGATTGAATTAAATTACATTAAATATTGGCCTCCGACTACCCCAAGCGATCCATATACAACTAGTACCTTATCAGCCGATGCTGTACAGGATCGTATGAGAAATGTCCATAAGTATAGACTTATACATGGCGTTAAATGTTCAAATATAAATGATATGGGGTGTCGGCCCTTCGGCGATCAAACCGCAGATGAACATACACGGACTAAATGGTCAACTATTATTGAATACCCTAGATCACTAGTATATACTCACGAGGTAGCTACTCCCTCTGACGAGACCCAGCTATTCGAGGGTCGAGAAGGACGAGATTCCATTGGCATTCGTTTGTACGATATACGTGTCCCAGGGACGACTACCTCAAGAGAGGCTGTCATTGACGATTTCAATAAATATCCATCATGTACCAATGAAGAAATCGAATATATGATCGATTTGAAGTATGATGCGGTTGACTCCTCGATTGCACTCCCCTCCCCAGCCACCCACTCATGGGAGTGCATAATGCGGGACGATGAAGACCTTGATGGCGGAAAAGGGCCGTTGACACTTTCTAATACCGACCCTAGGTCAGCTGAATACTTTAAAGGAAAGGATATATCAAAATTTATCTTTGAAAATCCACACTATACCGCGATTGATCCAAAAAATCATCCATTACTTCATAATTCCGAACAAGAGAATATAATTGAAGGATTTGATGGAATAGCCCCCGCTTTCCCTGTCAACTTAGAAGATATAGAGGATATATTGGACTATAGAACCGAAGATCTAATAGCCCCTATAGATCCTAATAAAGGATTACCACATATGAGTGAACATACAAAACGTAATATAAATGAACAATATTTCCTTTTACCCGAACATATTCAAAACATTGATGGGGTCGCGACAGTCCCTTTTTATGGAGATAATGAACTAAGTGAACCGTCCGATACACGTATTTATTCCCCTTGGTCTGGTTCAGGTACATGTCGACCTTCCCAAACCAGGAAGGGGAAAATATGTAATTGTAAAGCGGGGTATACGGGACCCTATTGTGAAATAAAAACAAAATGTGAAGGGAAAGATTGTGGACTATGGAGTTATAGAACCGAAAAAAGGAGAATAGAAGATGAACAAAATCCATGGACCCCTCCTTCAGATGGGGGAGATATAGTTAAAGAATGGGAACCTGGAAGATGTACTAATGATCTATATCCTGGAGATGTAGATTGTCCTGGAAATCTGGATAGCGGTATAAATAATAAAGATAAATTATTAGATGAAAATGAAGTTGGCCGTTTGTGGGGATGGAATTCTTGGGAATTAGGCGGTGATTATGGAGCTACAATAGTTCGAGACTATTCTAATGTAGAAGGACTTCGAAGAGACCCAAAATCAATAAATACGGAACCCCAAGAATCGAATCAGTATATTTATAATAATAATCCACTACCATTTAACTCTGAAACGGATAAAAACATTCAAAATGTATGGTCAAAGGAGAGGGCTATACCTAATGAAGGAAAACGTGTATCAAAACCTGGATGTCAGAGGTGTGGACTATTTGGACTCCCACAATTTCAACAATATGATAATTATAAAGATAAACCTCTACTAGAGAAACCCGTGCATATTATACATCGTCCACCAGATGCCCCCTTTAGCCCTCACCTTAACCGCGACACCAAAGCTATTGCTAGATCATGGGGGACACACAATATTACTCATCCCGCAGATTGTATAAAGTACTACGCTGAAAATTGTCATAATAAAATGGGTATTGAATGTAATAATTGTATTGATGAAGTACAAGGTATTAAAGCTGGTGAATGTACTAAAGAAGAAGGATTTAAGTATTGTTCGGATAAAGAACAACCCGGATATAAATATCCTGGTGAACCTACCACACCATCTGAATGGCGTCAATTATATAATAATCCGTTAGTGCCAATTCAAGATATCGAAAACTCATTATTGAGACACAAAAAACCATGGGGTGAAATGGCCTTAAAACAAGATTGGAATAATATTTCTATAATACCACATGAAGATTCCCTTAAATGGGACTGGAAGGATGAATGTCCTGGTCCAAAAGATAAATCAATATGTCCTAGAGGATATTGTGGTGGAGTGAATTGGTGGAGACTCCCCAGTGAAGTGGAAATAGATGATATGTTAAATACTTCTTCTTTAAGGGATATTCGAACAGCAATTATTAATATGAATGAAGATTTAAGTTCTCCAACCCTGGGACCTCCAGATTCTAACGGACATTCTGATTTAATGTACATATTAGACCTGGAAGATGGACAACTTACTACGGGCGAAGGCGGGGTTGAGAGAACGCCGTCGCATTTAGGTCCTTCTTGTTATGAAGGACCTATAATAGAAGGGTTTTCAGATAATAAATATTGTATCGGATTAGATTCCAATGAATGCTTTCAAAGTATAGACGCAAATAATAACGAAACAATAAGTGGAGTTGAATTGAGGTCTTGGATAAAGGATCAAGAAACCCCTGAATATTATAGAGATAAGTGTTATACAACTAGACCATTAAATAGTGAAACAGGGGAAAATACATTTAATCAGGATGATATAGACGAAAAACATAGAATCGAAAGAGCTTGTACTAGAGAATGGATTGGTTCCCATAAAAACATTAATGATAGACTTTATGGACAACCATCTTCCCGGAACCCTACAGGAATTGCTGTCGAAGAGTGCGACCCTTCGAACGATTCTAAATTAGGTTGTCAGAACCCCCCCTTGGAGCCCTCAGAGCCCTCATTCTCCTCTACAGAAAGAATAGACTTGAATCAGTTTCAAGAATGGTGGAATGATTATATACTTAATCCACCAGATTATATCAAAGATTCTATCGGAGATGGAAGTGGTAAATGTATTAGTCATCGTGGCGAAAGTATTAATCCAGGTACCCATATATATACCCGTGATGTAATGACGCCATTTAATTGTCTTAGTATAGGATCCATGGGCGGCTGGGCCCCCGGGCTCGATGACTACCTGGTCAACAACAAGGAGCGGGAGGGGAAGGATATGCCGCACCCTCTCCGAGCCTTTAATATGGAACATGACGTTGGGGATTATCCAAATGTAAAAGGTCCAATTCAAACATTCCCTGATTTAGGAAGTGATGGTTCATTATGTTTATATCCAGACAATACAAACTACATCACGGAATGTGAAAATACAGAATCAAATAGTTATAATGAAAAATCTAAATTATTAGATAGAAGAATCAACGCGGATATTAAAGATTTCCCAGATAATTGGAGTTGGTCAAAGAAGTTAAAGGAAAGGGGTCAGAGTGATTATAATATAAAAGCCCCGGAGATTAATTCTGTAACTGATACATATGACATACCTTCATTGGCCACAAAACGGTTATGTCGATGTGTTAGTAGTAGTGGATATATGCCCGAATCAAGTTGTTCTATTCCGAGTACGGAAGCGGATGATCTCGGACAAAAATGTAAAGAACAGATAAACGACCCAAAGAGAGATACATATATGGATATGATTTCACATAGGATAGAGCCCCGTTGTAATATAATAGGACCATCGACAACAAATGCTTACCTTGTATCTGGAGCGGACAATGCCCGTATTAATGGTATTTATTATGCAGAGAAAGGGTCGGATGAAGAAGTAATAATGAATAATGGTGGTTTTTATGAAGATGGAGACTGTTGTAAAGTATATCGGAAAGGCCCTTTTAAACTCCGGCGTTATTTAAAAGAGATACGTTCTGGATCCGATATGATTGGTTCAACAACAGTAGTCGAGGTTCCTGAAGGGGTAACTGGCCATAATATCAATCCTGAAGACTATATATTCCCTTCCGGAGCAGAAAGACTTAATCCCGAACATTATACTAGTTTTATTCATGAATTAAATAAACGTATGATCTATAATTTACCTTTAAATTCAATTCGAACAGACCATGTTGAAGCTTGGTGGGAAATAACTGAAGACGGAAAAGAAAGGCTTGAATGTCCTTCAGAAGGAGGTTTAAGATGTGTTGGAACTGGCGATGATATAAGGGCCCGCGCATGTTCTGGAGAATGTAATGATGCCATACAGCGTACGGATACACCACCCGAATCAGGGTGGATCGAGTATCCTGATAAACATTATTGGTCTATGGAGAATGTTGAATCAATACTTTATAACAATCATGATATACTTCCTGATAATGAGATGGTTATCTCTAATGGATTACATGTTCTAAAAGGTCTTCCCCCATCATCTTTCAGCAATTTAAGTGTAACGCCTTATATTGAGTGTTAGAATACTGATATAGGAAATAAAATAGAATAATCTAATAAAAATATATTATACTATTAATAAATGAATACCGAACCATTTAATAATAAAAATATAAATCAATACTTAAAATTATTATTTTTAATATTCCTAGCTATATGTGGTGGTTTTATGTCACAAATGCTTGGTTGTAAGACACAATTATTATTAACAGAAAATATGTGGGCGAAGCATTTTATATTGTTATTTGTCCTTTATTTCTCTATGGGATTAGTTTCTAAAGAAATAAGTCCAAAAGAAACTGCATTTGCTACAATGATCGTTTATATTGGATTTTTAGTATTTACAAAAATGAATCTAAAGGTTACAATAATTACATTTATTCTATTAGCGATACATTATATCATGGGAACATATATTGAATATTATTCTAAATCAATTCATGAAAATAAAAAGACGATCGATAATTTAAAGAAAATCCAAAATGGTTTAATCACATTTATTATTGTTATAATTTTATTTGGATTCATAAGTTATACTAAAGAAAAGTATTCCGAGTATAAAAAAGACTGGTCTACAAGTAAGTTTTTATTTGGAACTTTAAAGTGTAAATCAATTCAAAATCGTAAATGATTATATATAATCCCTTCGATATGATCTTTGTATATTTGTTTGATGAAGTAATCTTATTGCGTTTTTTTGACATTCTATTTTCTTATTATTTTTGAGCGTATTAATCATTGTATTCCAACATTGAATATATTTTTTATTAGATATGTTATCAATTTTCTTATTTTTTAATTCATTAACCAGTAAACCATAAATAGTTGGATAAATATATTGATATTTTTGATTATCAATATAGTCCATTAATATTTGTGAATATTTCCGGGAAATAATCCATCCATTATTATTTTTTATTTGATTAATCATTTCATTTTCTCTATTATTCATAAATTATTAT
>CEQP01316916.1_pt1 | contig 12446 bp, 12 predicted proteins | sample 356291 | NCBI WGS metagenome assembly CEQP01 (sample SAMEA2621221, study PRJEB7988) | marine metagenome | isolation source: saline water (ENVO:00002010), including | reverse complement strand
AGGATGAGTGTCTAGTATAGAGAAAATATCTGAAATAATCTGAGTTGGATGTTCTAAATCTGAAAGAGCATTAATTACTGGTATATCTGAAAACTTGTTAAAGTCTTCTAAGTCTTTATGTCTTGAGGTTCTATAAACTAATGCGTCAAGATAAAGAGAAAACATTTTTGCAGTTTCTTCAATTGATTCTCCCCTAGATATTTGAGTATCCGATTTATTTATATATATTGGATAAGCGCCAAGTCTAGATATAGCAACTTCAAATGACAGTCTTGTTCTAGTTGAAAATTTTTCAAACAACAAACCTATACATTTACCTTCATGTTTTGAAGATACTTTATTGTTTTTGAACAAAGATGTAGATTCAAGAATAGATTCTAAATCTATGTTGTTAAAATCTGAAATTGATATAAGTGACCTACTCATTTGCTTCATCAAAAACGGAATTAAATATTTCTATAGATTTCCTTATCTCATTTATTTTAACATTAAGAGGTGGCAAGATTCTAATATTAAATTTTTCAGTAAGTATGATTAAAAGACCTTTTTTTATACACTTTTGAGAAAATTGTTTTGCAAAATCTTCGGAATGGAACTCAATTGCTAAGATTAGACCTAACCCTCTCACCTCTTTAACTGATTTATTTTTTTTCATTTTTTTTAATTCATCCAGGAAATACTTTCCCTTTTTTTCTACTTCTTTCAAAAAGGTTGCCTTCTTTGTTTGGTTAAAACTTGCTAGTCCTGCTGTCATAGCCAGCGGATTACCACCCATGGTTGTTCCATGAGATCCTGGCGTTAGAAAGTCTGCAATTTTCAATTTGGCAAGAATAGCACCACATGGAAGACCCCCTCCTAAGCCTTTTGCTAAGCAAATAATATCAGGTTTGATATTAAAATGTTCATGGCAATATAATCTCCCTGTTCTTCCAAGCCCTACTTGAATCTCATCTAGCATGAAAAGGATTTTATTCTTTTTACATAAATTTTCTACTCCCTTTAGATAATTCTTTTGTGCTAATTTAACCCCAGCTTCTCCTTGTATTGGTTCAAGAAGAATCCCAGCTATATCTTTATTTTTCGATATCATCTTTTCTAACTTATCAATATTATTGAATTCTACCGATTTAAATCCTGGGACTAGAGGGTAAAAGCCTTCTCTGTATTTTTTTGGACTCGTCGCACTCAACGAACCTAGGGTTCTTCCATGAAATCCCCCAGAAGCGGACACTATTACTTTTTTATTTTCATTAAAAAGACCCCATTTTCTTACTAGTTTAATTGCAGCTTCATTAGCCTCGGTGCCACTATTACAAAAAAAAGTCTTGTATCCAGGTTTAGATTTTACCAATGCTTCAGCAAATTTCACTTGTTCTTCTATTAGAAAAAGATTCGAAACATGTGTAATCTTTTTCAGTTGTTTTCTAATTGATAAGTTGATTTCTCTGTTGTTATGTCCTAAATTGTTTACTGCTATTCCTGAAGTAAAATCTAGGTACCTATTTCCATCTGAATCATAAACCCATGAGCCTAATCCTTGAACGATATTAATAGGATATCTTTTATAATTTTGAATCAAATACTGATTATTTTTTGAAATTAATTTCGACTTCCTCAAAATTTCCTCATAATAAAATCTCTGTGCCTATGCCCGAATCTGTAAAAGTTTCTAGTATAACAGCATGAGGGATTCTTCCATCAATAATATGCGCTTTTCCAACTCCATCAGACAAAGCATCTATGAGACATTGGACTTTTGGCAACATTCCTTTTTCTATTACACCCTTTTTGATGAGAGAATTAGCATCTTTCTTCTTTAATGATGATATTAGCTTTCCGTCCCCTCCTGAAATCCCAGGTACATTTGTAAGAACAATCAATTTTTCTGCTTTGAGTGCGGAAGCAATCTTTGAAGCTGCATGGTCCGCATTAATATTATATGTAACACCCTTGTTGTCACACCCAATCGGTGCAATTACTGGGATGTATCCACTTTCTTGAAGTTCAATAATAATTTTTGAATCAACCTTGACGATTTGACCAACTCTTCCTAAGTCAACTCCTTTTCTTTTAATCTTAATTTTTTTTACCTTAAGGAGCCCGCCATCTTTTCCAGAAATACCAACAGAGCTACCACCATTAGAATTAATCTCCGTCACAATCTCTTTGTTAACCTTCCCCCCTAGAACTTTCTCAACAATCTGTATAGTTTTATCGCAAGTAATTCTAAGTCCATTAAAAAACTCTGATTCAATTCCATTGGCATCTAGTGCCTTATTTATTTCTGCGCCACCGCCATGGACTACAACCGGATTTATTCCAACCAATTTCATTAAGACTAAATCTCTGGCAAAGTTAGAAAAATCCTCTGATCCAATGCTGCCGCCATATTTAAACACTATGGTCTTTGAATTGAATTTCTTAATATAAGGTATCGCTTCTATTAAAGTATTTGCTCTCTGAATATTTTTTTTCATATTTTTATGCTACTTACAAAATTCTCTTATTTTTTATAAAAATTATTTATAAGATTATACTTAGTTTTTATTTCATTTACATGTTCATATACTTCAGTAGAGGTAATATTTTCATGATCAAGCATTGTTTTTACTTCAGCAGTAGTTGCACCATTCTGCAATAAGCAAGTAGCAAATGTGTGTCTAAAAGTATGTGGATGGACTCTATAATTGAGAAATCTCAATGAATATTTTTCTACCATTCTATAAATTGTTTGCCTCGAAATCGGATTCCCTCTAGCATTAGTAAAAAAAGATTGGTTCTCAAATGGTTTTTCTTCTCTCAATCCTTTATAGTCGTTGATTGCTGGTTTAAGAAAATCCTTCTCTATTGGAATCTTTGTTTTTTTTCCACCTTTTCTCATAACGCTATGAATGTAATTATTATTAAAATCTACATGAGAAGTCATTATGTTAACGACCTCCGTAACCCTTACGCCGGTAAATATTAAAATAAATAATATGGTTACGTCTCTCAGTAAAATATAATCATTTTTGTTAGCTTTTTTAAGAATATCAAGCTGCTGAACAAATAAAAACAATTCTTTTTGGTCTATATAGTTTTTATGTTCAGTACTTTTTTCATACTTTCCAATTAATTCGCTGCGATTTATTGCTTTCAAATAATTGTTAGGAATAATTTCTTCTCTTTCTAAATATATAAAAAATTTGGCAAAGGATGACATTTTCTTTGCAGCTGTTCTTCTTAATTTTCCTTTTAATTTAACATTGTCATTGTACTTATCTGATAAAATGATATTTTGAAAATATTCTACAATGCTTTCTTTACTTACAGCTTTAGAAAATTTTTTTGAATCCACATTTTCCTTAACACAATCTTTTTGTGAAAGATAAAAAGACAGATCATTTAGATAGGTATGAATAGTGTTTTTAGACAACTTCTCTCCCCTTAAAGATCTCTCAAAAGTTCTCAACAAATTATTAACATCCATATGTTGAATATAAATCATGATTATTTATTTAGTCAATTAAAAAAACTATAAATACAAATTGCAGTAAAATATTAATTGTGAGATAATTAAATATGTATAAAGTCGGTGATAAAGCCGTCTATCCATCTCATGGCCTTGTTACGGTAACCTCAATTGAAGAAAAAAGCATCGCTGATGTTTCTCATAAGTTTTTGATATTAAAGGTTGTTGATAGTGATGTTACTGTTATGATTCCGCAGAATTCTGTCCATGCGAGGGGTCTAAGACCTATTGCAAAAAAGAGTGAGCTTAAACAATTGTGGCTGCTAATCAAAGGAAAAAGTAAATATAAAATAGAAGATAATGTTAGTTGGAATAAAAGATATAGAACATACACAGAGAAATTAAAAACCGGAAATATCATTAAAGCTGGCGAAGTATTTAGAGAAATTAATGACATTTCAAAAGGAAAGGAGTTGTCTTTCGGCGAACAAAAAATACTTGAAAATGCTTTTAATAGACTAGTAAAAGAAATAAGTGCTACTTCGAAGATTAAAGAAGAAGACGTAGAGAAAGACTTGAAAGATCTTTTAAATAAAAAAGATTTAGTAAATTTTTAATTTTTTTCCGTCAATACTATTTGGGAGGTCTTTTCCTAAATAATCTAGTATAGTTGGGAACAAATCAACAGTTCTTATTTTCTTTTCACTAATCTTTCTATTAAGAATAAGAGGTACAAGCATATGATCTCTCGTAAGAGAACCGTGGGAGGATTTATGTTCTGGATATTCAAACTTTTCCCTTAAATCGTAACCCTGTTCAGCGCTAATAATTAAATCTCCACAGCGGGGGGATTTAAAAATCTGGGCTAGTTGAGTTATTGCATCTGGATACTCAGTATTGTGAGTCTCCTCTAAAATTTCTTCTGTTGAAAGTAATTCCTTCATTTTTTTGTAATTAAATGGATCATTGTTTAAAGGTTGGTACGAAATAAGATTTTCCTTTTCTTCAATCAATGCCGACCCTCTTTTACTTTTTACTAGTATTTGTTGTTTTTCATTTAAGGTAGCAACGATATCAATTCCATCAGTTTCCAGTAAATCATTAATCAATTTATCAGACTCTTTGAAGTAAGTTTTATTTTTCCAATTAGATTTATTTTTTAAATAAATATGAGCCATAGAGTTTCCTGACACCATAACAGAAGAGTTGATATCGCTTAAGTACTTATTGAATATCATAGGGTATGACAATACATTCAAATCTCTCCTTCTAAGAAATTCAACTAAATCTATGTGAGTTTGAGTGTTTGAATGTCCATGATCGCTAGTAACAATAAGTAAAGTGTCTTTCTTTTTATTGTCGCTTTTAATTTTATTTATAATCAATCCTAAATTTGAATCGAAATTTTTATAAGATTCAACTACAATGTTGTTGTCGCAACCATATATATGAGCATTTGAATCTACCCCATGGATACAACAAAAGATAAACTCTGCGTCTGTATCCATTGCTGTAAGGAGTTTTTTAAATGCCACTGAGTCGATGTCATTTGAACCATAGAAATGAGATTTCATCTTATAATATATTTTAGACATCTTTGTCATGTCAAACTCTGCCCTTAGTCCTCTTGTAATCTCGTTAAAGATTGATCTTGATTTGTCTATAGATTCAAATATTGTTTTTTTGGATTTCTTAATATCAGAATTTAAAAATACTGATTCAATTCCTACATAGCTTCTATGAGAATTATAATGCGATTTATTTTGAGCAAACTTATATTTATCGAACCAACGAATACCAGGTAGGTTTGCGTTACCAGGGTATAAGCCCATAAGAAATGGAATATAAGCGGGCCCAGTTGTCGAAGGAAACACAGATACTGCATTTTGAATGGACCCTTCATTTTCGATTACACTTTTTAAATTGGGAAGATGTCCTTCTTCTAAATATTTGTTTATAGAATCAACTCTAGAACCATCTAGAAGTACAAATATAACTTTTCTCATTTTTTTTATTTAAGCTAAACTTGCTTTTTCTCCCAATCTTCTTTTGAGATTACATATCCCTGATTGTCACGATAGACTCTTTCACCTTTTGATACTTCTATTAATTCATCATTCCATCGTTCATATTTTAGCCATCTTTCTGGATAAGGTACATATTTTTTATCCTCAGTTTGATTATACAGTTGATTAAATTTTTGAGCCAGTTCATTCGCCGACAAATTAGTATTTACTTTCAAATATTCGAGCCTTGCCTTTTTTTTATTTATTTTTCTTCCTGCAAGCAGCTTCCAAAACACCTCAAATTCGTTATCTAATTTAGGTAGCAACTTGGTTTCTTTATTTAATCTAATCTTACTTTTTCTTTGAGTCTTGTCTATTATCTTCTTAGCGGCTAATAGAGAATTAAAAAGTCGCTCTAGATGTTTTTGCTTATGTAAAGACATAAGCGTGATGCGAATTCTTGCTTGTCCTAGAGGGACAGATGGAGGTCTTACCGCAGGGACGAATACTCCATTGGCAAATAAAGAATTGGAAACTTCTAAAGTCTTTTTTTCTTCTCCTATTACAATCGGGATAATGGCGGTTTGAGAATTTATATGATTGAAGTCATGCTCCTCCAAAAAATTTGATAGTTTTTTTATATTATTGCTTAGATTCTCCCTTAGAGATGTATTGTTCGCAATAATTTTAATTCCTGAAATCGCTGCACTAAGAGAGGATGCGGGTAACGATGTATCAAAAATAAAAGATCTAGCCCTATTTTTTAAAAAGTCTACTAAATCATAAGATCCTGCTACATAGCCGCCGATAGAACCTATTGCTTTAGAAAGAGTTCCCATGCATATATCAATTCTATTCTCTATCTGAAAAAATTCACTGGCTCCAGCACCTGTCTTTCCAAGTATTCCTGTAGCGTGAGCTTCATCAATCATAGAAATGCAATCATATTTCTCACATAAATCTACAATTTTATCTAAGGGAGCTATGTCTCCATCCATGCTAAAAACACTATCTGTAACAATCATCTTCTGGTTCATCCCTTTAGCGAATTTATTTATTTTCTTTTCTAAATCTAACATGTCACAGTGTTTATAAATTATGGTTTTTGCTTTTGATAGCTTGCATCCATCTATTAAAGAAGCATGATTCAATTCATCGCTAAAAATAACATCACCTTCTCCCATAATACTTGATATTGTTCCAATATTAGCCAAATAGCCTGAGCTAAATAGGATAGCATCATCAGTTTTTTTAAATATCGCTATTTCTTTTTCAAGCTCTTTGTGAAGGGATGATGTTCCTGTAACAAGGCGAGATCCACCCGTTCCAGTTCCAAAACTTCTTGTAGTTTCAACAGAGGACTTTATAACTTCTGGATTAATGGTGAGACCTAAATAATTATTTGAAGCGAATTGGTAAAATTGTTTTTTACCAATTTTAATTTCAGGTCCCATTGAACTAGAGATTTCTATCAAAGTCCTATGTAGGTTTGCACTTTTGATTTCTCTCAGTTTTCTGGATATAGATTTATCAAAATTATTCTTTTTCATCCTCAGTAACTATTTTAATACATTTATAGATTGACTTAGTAAGTTTTTTTAATTCTTCTGCTTTTATTGAAACCGGGGGCATTATTACTATGGTATCACCAAGTGGTCTAATTAGAACTCCTTCTTCTCTAGCTAAATCACAAACTCTTTTTCCAATCCTATCACTTATATTATAGGGAATGTCATTAATGGGATCTTTTTTAAGATCAATCCCAGCCATAAGGCCCTTGTTCCTTATATCGGCAACATGACTAAGACCTTTAAATTCTTTTAGTTCATCCTCTAGAGTTTCAACAGTCTGTTTTATTTTTGAAATAGTTTTATCTTCTTCAAAAATTTCTAAATTCGCAATACCTGTTGCACACGCTAAGGGATTCCCACTATAACTATGTCCATGATAAAATGCCTTTAGTTCATCAACTTCTCCAAGAAAAGCATCAAAGATTTTTTCTGTTGTTATAGTTGCTGATAGCGGCAAATATCCGCTTGTTAAACCTTTACCTAGAACTAATATGTCTGGTGTAACGTCATCATGATTGCATGCGAACATTTCTCCAGTTCTTCCGAAAGCTGTTGCAACTTCATCAGCAATTAGAAGAATATTGTATTTATCACAAATTAATCTAATTTCCTTTAAGTATCCATCCTTTGCAACTTTTATACCGCCTGCTGCTTGAACATAAGGCTCTAAAATAAGTGCGGCAACCTCATTAGATTTTTCACTTAAGATTTTTTCTAATTCTAAAATTGTTTGGTCAGAGGAATCATATGATGAAATGTGAAAAGACTCAAAGAGAAGTGGGTCGTAAACTGAATGAAAAAGATCGATACCACCAACAGAAACCGCACCTAATGTATCGCCATGATACCCATCTTTAAGGCAAATGAATTTTTGCTTTGATGGCATATCTTTTAATATCCAATACTGAAAGGCCATTTTTAATGCTACTTCTACAGCACTTGCCCCATCTCCTGAATAAAAAACTTTTCTTAGTCCTTTGGGTACTATATCGATTAACTTTTTAGCTAGGATTGATGCCGATGGGTTTGTTACGCCTAGTAAAGTAGAATGAGAATTTTTATTGAGTTGTTTTTTTAATGCATCATCTATTTTTTCGACTTTATGTCCATGTATGTTCACCCATAGGGAAGATACTCCATCAATATAACGTTTGCCGTCTGAATCAATCAAGTAAACTCCATCTGAGTCTTCTATAACAACAGGATCTTCTTTGGCATACTCTTTCATTTGAGTAAAAGGATGCCAAATATAATCTAGATCATAAGATTTAATCTTGGATTTTGAGGTCATTGTAGGTTTTAGATTTAGCTATATCTATCCCTGATAGGTATTTCTAAGTCTTCAATCATCTTGAGGTCTTCTTCCGGTGAACGTCCTACCGTAGTTAAATAATTACCTATAATCATTCCATTTGAACCAGCCATAATACCCATAGATTGTAGGTCCCTCAATGTAATCTCTCTACCTCCGCCTGACATTAAGACTTTGTTAGGCATTATTAATCTGAATATAGCAATAGTTTTAATAGCCTCTAAGCTAGGTAAGGGTTTCAAATGACCTAATGGTGTTCCTTTTCTGGGATTAAGAAAATTTATTGGAACTGTGTGTGGGTCAAGTTGTTTAATCTCAAAAGCGAGTTGAATTCTTTGTTTTACAGTTTCACCCATTCCAATAATTCCGCCGCAACATAATTCCATACCTGCTTCCTTCGCAAGCATTGCAGTGTCAACTCTTTCTTGATATGTATGGGTAGTACAAATATTAGGAAAGTAATCTCTACATGCTTCTATATTGTGATTGTATCTCCAGACACCTGCTTGAGCTAAGCCCTGTGCTTGTTCTTTGGTTAAGCTACCAAGCGAGCAACCAATCTCAAGCTTAGTATGCTTTTTGACCAACTCTATAGATTCTAGAACTTTTTTGAATTGTCTCTTGTTTGGTCCTTTAACTGCAATAACTATACAAAAATCGAATGCACCCATTTTTTCAGATTGTAATGCAGCTTGTAGAACTTCCTCTGGGTCTAAGAATGGGTGTTTGGAAATAGGTGACGAATAATGAACCGATTGAGAACAGAAAGAGCAATCTTCTGAGCAGTCTCCTGTTTTGGCACTAATGATTGACCTTAAGAAAACTCCATCACCCTTGTATTTCAAAGTAACTCTTCGCGCAAGAGTTGTGAGCTCTAAGATTTTATCCTTAGGAGTATTAGTTAACTCCATAGCTTCGTCAAAGGTTATGCTTTCTTCGTTAGTAAGTAATTTATCTTCTAATTTTGAGAAATCCATATTTATCACATCCAAAAAACTCTATGTATTTTACATACAATATAAGGTTTATTCAATCTAGGTTATAATTTCATACCGTGACTAATAGTGCTTTAACAGACAAGAAAAAGGCAATATGGGACGATATAAGCTCAAGTTTTGCTATGTGCGGAGACATAAAGAGCTTTCCAGAAGAGCTGATTTGTAACAATGATATCCCACGTTTAATATACAAAGGAAAAGTTGTTTTAGGCGACAGTTTAATTGAAAAATTTGATTATTCTAGAATAAACTTAGATTTATTCTCTGTTATATGCCAAGGTATGGTAATTGCCTTGTCGATGACCTTAGGTCTAAATGAAAAATACAGCATAATATGTGCTGACTGCTATTGTTGCATCAGATTCCAAAGAAACGAATTAAAATCTACTCAATATGAGCAAACATATTTTTCACAAAAATTTATTTCTTTATTCTCTTTAGAAAAATCATGGGACTCTAATGACGAAAAAATTCAAACATTCACAATGGAAATGTTTAATACCATTTTGGCCTGGCAACAAAATCCAGAATTACACAATAATGAAATAAATAAATTTTCCAGTGAAATGTTAGCTAATAAGATTTAATGGGTTCGTAAAAAGTATTTCTCTGGATAGGTTGAAATCCCTCTGATTTGATAAGATGAACTATTTGGTCGATTCCAGCCTTGTAAGGATTATTCGCTAGCTTTAAAACATTTTCTTGTAGAAGAGTTCCACCAACATCGTTTGCTCCATAATGTAGTGAAATCCCACCGACCTTAAAACCCTGAGTAAACCATGAGCCTTGAATATGCGTAAAATTGTCTAGAAAAATTCTTGATAAACCCAAAACACGCAAATACCTGTCACCGCCTATCTCTGTTTTAATCTTGTTGCCAATAAAAGTATTTTCCGGCTTAAAGGTCCAAGGAATAAAAGAAAGAAAACTATTCGTTTCATCTTGAAGATTTCTAATTCTTACCAAATGCTCAAGTATGTCTTCATCTTCTTCTGCATGTCCAAACATCATAGTCGCAGTAGTTTTAAAACCAGCTATATGAGCCTCTCTAGTTATTCTAATCCACTCATCAGCAGAGATCTTAAGTGGGCTTATTTTTTTTCGAACTTTATTAGAAAGAACTTCTGCTCCACCACCTGGTATAGTTCTTAAGCCAAGATCCCAAAATAATTTTATAATTTCTTTTGTAGTTTTAGATGTATATTTAGCAATTGAATGTATCTCTGAAGCAGAAAATGCATGTAGGTGTATACCAGGAACTTTATCTATGAGTCCTTTTATAAGTTCGCAATAATAATCTAAATCTATAGATGGATTGTGTCCTCCTTGTAAAAGAACAGTGGTTGCACCGTTGTGATATGAAGTACGAACTATCTCAATAACCTTCTCTACTGGCAAAGTATAGGCATCGTTTGAATCTTTTGTTCTCCAAAAAGCACAAAAACTACATTCAGTATCACAAATATTTGTGTAATTTGGGTTAGTATCAACAACAAAGCTTACTTCCTTGTTTAGTCCTTTCTTGGATTTTAGCAGGTTTGCGAATTGTCCTATTTCTAAAGTGGAAAAGTTCTTTAGAATGTCTAGTCCTTCATTTTCATCAATTCTCTGCCCTGAAAGGATTTTTTCCTTTAGATTGCCCATTATGATATTTAAACAAATAAAAAATCATAGTCAATATGTTAAGATGAAGTTGATAAATACTGAAACAATCAAATGTATTTTATCTTATACCGATGAATTTTATATATAAATTTCTATTCATATTGATTTTTACTTTTGCAATAAATATGCCTTCTAATGCTGAAACTAAAAGTCCAAAATCAATTTACAGTAGCGAAGCAGATCCAAAAGTAATTGAGATTATAAAAAAACTTAAAGGTAAAAAAGAGTTGATTCGTACTGCAAAATTAGAAAGTAAAGTTTTATATAATTTACCCTTTCGAAGAAAACTAAAATTAGTCCAGGATATTTCCATAGAAAAAGAGTCAGAAATACATATTCGTATATTCGCTATATGGAAAATAAAGATAGCTGAATTTTTTACAAAAGATGGACAAATTATATATCAAAGATTAGGCAAAAAAGACAAAATAAGAAATATTGAAACTTTTAATTTAAAAATATTTAATAAACATCTTGATTTGCCTTTAACAACACTAGAGTTAAATAACTTTTTACTAGGAATGAATATAGACACCTTTGACAACAATGGTTATAAATACGATTTAAAAAATAACAAACTCATTATTTTTAATAAAAATAACAAGTGTATTGTTGACTTAAAAACTAACGAAATAGAGAAGATCTTAGTTGATGATCATAGAAAAATGGAAATAAATTATTCAAGATATACTCAAATAAAAGAGCATAAAATAAAGCTTCCATTGTATGTAGAACTAAAAACAGACACTTTTACAATGCAAATAAATATTCAAAATGATATAATCATTAATAACAAAAATTTGAATGAAAAAAAACCGCTCTAATTAAGTTGTTAATTACCCATGAAAAAAACAATTCTTATATCTAACAAGTTAGGTCTTCACGCTAGGGCCGCTTCGAAGCTAGTTCAGTTAACCAATAAATATTTGTCTGAAATTAAGATATCCAAAGGTCAAATATCTGTTAATGGTAAAAGTATCTTGGGAATTCTATCACTTGCGGCAAGTATAAATTCCGAAGTTACCATAGAAGCGGTTGGTTCAGATGAGATAGAGGCAATAGATGAAATTGAGAAATTGTTTAACGACAAATTTGGAGAGCCCTCGTGAGTCAAGAAAAAAGAGGTTTGGCAATATCTCCTGGGTTTTCTGCAGGTAATGTTCTTTTAATAAATCAAGCAAAAACGGCTGTAGAAAAAAGAAAAATAAACAAAAAGGATGTTATAAAAGAAGTAAATAGATTTCATAAAGCTGTTGAAATATCTAAACATGAAGTAAGCAAGCTAAAGATAGATCAAGATCACGGATACAAAACACAACACATAGAAATTCTCGACTTTAACATATTGGTTTTAGAGGATGAAATTTTAGCTGGAGAAGTAATAGAGATTATTGAAACAAAATTAATTAATGCCGAATGGGCTTTAAATAATGTTTTAACAAA
>CEQP01015034.1_pt1 | contig 12462 bp, 10 predicted proteins | sample 356291 | NCBI WGS metagenome assembly CEQP01 (sample SAMEA2621221, study PRJEB7988) | marine metagenome | isolation source: saline water (ENVO:00002010), including | reverse complement strand
CTAATCTCAGACTTGGAACCAGTTCTCAGAGTGAGGACAAACTTCCCCGCGGACAAGTCCCTAGGTCCCAGCTCTATTCTGATTGGCACCCCCTTTATTTCCCAGTCATAGTGTTTCACACCTGGCCGAACGTCCCTAGTGTCTAGTTCTACCCTAATTCCAGATGCGGAAAGGCGTTCCGCCAGTGCTCGCGCTGCCGGTTCCACATTGCTGTCTGCATGTGCAGCAATGGGCATAACTACCACTTGGATAGGAGCTATGGCTGGAGGTAGGATCAGACCCTTATCATCACCATGCATGCCAACCACAGCTCCTAGAAGCCTCTCGGACATTCCGAATGTAGTTTGATGACAGGGCTTTGTGTTCCCCTCGGGGTCTTCATAAGAAAGATCGAATGCGTTCGCCCACTGATCCTTGTAATGGTGATATGTTGCTACCTGAAGTGTTCTGCCGTTGGGCATTACAACGTCCGCGGCCTTTGTGTACCATGCACCGGGAAAGGTATCCCAAACTGGTCTCTTTGAGACCAAAGAGGGCAGGCACAAATCGTGCATTATTCTCTGAACCATCTCAGCATCTTCTTCTATCTGCTCGTCTGCACCAGTTTGGTCAGCATGCACAGTATGTGCCTCAAAGAAGTGAATCTCCCTGACCCTGATGAAAGAGCGAGTTTGCTTTGTCTCATACCTGAAGGTATTGACGATTTGGAATGTCTTCAGTGGGAGATCGGCATGACTCCTTACCCAAAGTGAGAACATGGTGTACATGGGAGTCTCAGAGGTCGGTCTGAGAAACATCGGCATCTCTAGCTTATTCTCTCCTCCGTGAGTAACCCAGTACACTTCTTTCTTGAATCCCGAAGCTTCTTCGTCGAATCTCAGTTCTGACGGATCGACGCCTGATTCGCGGGCTGCCTTCAAGATAGAGACAAGTTTGTTTTCCTTGTCGAGAAGATCCTCTGGAACTAGTAGTGGGAAGCGATACTCGTGATGTCCTGTCCTGGACATCTCCCTTCTAGCAAGTGAGTCAATTAGTCCCATTGCGGTTAGTCCGTATGGCTTCCAGACATCCATACCTTTTATCGGATACCGCTTGTCTACCAGATCGGCAATTTCGACTATTGCAGGGTACCACTTGTTAAATTCGGATTTTGGAGGAATTCCCCGCTTAGCCCTAGAAGGTCCTGACACATTCATACGCTCCTTGATAGTTGGCTTGAATTATTCGATTTAAGTTACGTCAATAAGACGTGACGATTCTCTCGATTTCTACGCATAAATCATCAATGTCACTGATTTCCGAAACCCTTCCATCCGAAAATACAATTCTACACCTAGAGTTGGATTTTCCTTGGACATCAGTCAGCATATTTGCCACTACTGCTAGTAGTTCGTTTTCGGATATCAAGTCTATTGATTTGCTAATCAGAGAGTCCTCTGCTCCGGTTACCTCCAGTTTGAATGCAATTCTTTTGGATCCGATTGTATGCTCCTTTAATTCCTTAAGATGCTTCAAAGTAGGCTTGAGTGTGATTTCCCAATCTCCAGAATTACTAGGAAATTTACCAGAGATCGGTTCAGGGGAATAATCCAGAATAGCTGCTGCATGAATCCAAAATTCTGGTTTTTTTTCAGAGTTAGCGACAAGAATAGATTCTTCCAGCATCGAATCTGGCGACTCGGCGATTCTAATATCTGGCAAGCTAAATGTTGGTTTTCTACTAGTTATTCCGGAAACACATACTACATCATGACCCATTCTGTGCAGGTACTCAGCAATTGACCAGCCTGTATTTCCTGAAGACGTATTCACAATTTTCCTTATCGAGTCAATTGGAGCCGCATTAGCACCGAGAGTAATTACTACTCTCTTCCTACCCGCAATACTCCGGTTTACTAAATTACAGAACGTCGCGACTATCTCTACAGGGTCAGGCTGCTTCCTCTTACCCTCTTGGGGGTCTTCGATCATTATTTCCACGCCCCGATTAGCTGATTCAGATAGTAGATCATCAGTAACCTTGTCCTGGAAAAGATCGTTATGCATCGATGGAACAAACAGAATTGGGATTTCACTTCCAGATGCTGCGGAGATTGCCATCATTATCGGGGAGTCAATGATTCCATGAACGAACTTAGCAATGGTATTCCTGGTTGCTGGGGCCAGGATCAATCCATCGAACCCTCCAAGTTGGGACATTTCTGACTCCCAATCAGTCACTACGTCGATCCCAGATCCCCATGACAGAGCAAGCGGAGTGATTACTTTCTCTGCGGACTTAGTCATCATCGGGAATACTTCTGCGCCGTGTCTCCTTAGTTCTCTAGCGAGCTTGACGGACTCTGTGGCGGCAATTCCACCGGAAACTGCCAAGATGACCCTCTTCCCTTCCAAGCTGTCCCCGATGACTGAGACTCCGGTATCCTCGCTCATGACTTCCCTATTGGATGTTCATTCATGAGGTCGTCGATGCTTGGCTAAAGTGACTCCATGGCAATTGAGATGCCCATGCCCCCGCCAATACACATAGAGGCAAGGGCCTTTTTCCCCCCTTCCCTAGACAATATACTGGCAGCCTTACAGGCAATCCTGGCTCCAGAAGCACCCAATGGGTGTCCTATGGACAAAGCGCCTCCATCGATATTGACTATTTCTGGATTTAATCCTAGTTCCCTGATGCAAGCAATACTCTGTGAGGAAAAGGCCTCATTCAATTCGAAGACGTCAATTTCATTGGAGTCCCAACCTGCTCTGTCTAGAGCAAGTCTGGTAGAAGAAACAGGGCCTAAACCCATTAGTTCGGGAGGACAACCCGTAGTTGCAGCAGAGACAATTCTGGCCATTGGTCGCAATTCATTTTTTCTGGCAAAATCTTCACTGCAAACAACAGAAAAAACAGCTCCATCTGTTAGCGGAGAGGAGGTAGCAGCAGTTACTGTGCCCCCATCTATGAAGGCCGGACCTAAACGAGACATTGATTCTAGAGAGGAGTTCGGCCTGATACACCCATCTTTGGAGATTCGAACATCGTTGTGAACAATGGGGACTATCTCCTCGGCGAATTTACCCGACTTTTCGGCGTTTGATGACTTTGTATGGGACAGGAGGGAAAATTCCTCCTGTTCCGTTCTGGATATCCCATACAATTCTGCAACATTCTCCGCAGTGATGCCCATGTTCACGTAGGCCTCCGGAAAATCAGTTTCGAATTTTGGATGTGGACTCCAATTGAATCCCCTTCTCTTCACACGAGACATTGATTCTATCCCACCGCATACGAAGCATTCCCCCCAGCCAGCAGAAATGTTTGCCGATGCGTACATGATTGCCTGCATGGAAGACCCGCAGAGTCTGTTTATTGTTACTCCAGGAGCCTCCTTCGGCAGTCCCGACATAAGTGCCATTAAGCGTCCAATATTGTATCCCTGCTCTCCTTCCGGATATGCACAGCCGACTATCACGTCATCTATTTCGGCTGGATCGATGTTTAGGTTGTTAAGCAGCTCAACTAGCACCTGTGAGGCAAATTCATCGGGCCTAACTTCAGACAATTCCCCCTTGTGGGACCTACTGAATGGGGTTCGACGCCAATCAACAATTACTGAACTCACGATGTGCCGACATGTAGCGACCCCATAACGATTCCCAGAGCAATAAATTTTGAACGACCGAGGGGTTCTTGAATAATCCTCAACGGGCGTTAATCATGATTAGGGAATGCCCGGTACACGGATACTTCTCAGACGATGACCTATGTCCCGCATGTAACTCAGAAGGCAAGTTCATCATGAGTACCAGAGAAAGGGACGGGATGGCGAGAAAGCTAGCCCTAGTTCTCAGACATGCTCCTGAGAAGTTCGATCTGGAAATGGACATCAATGGTTGGATAGACGTCAGAGACATAGTAAGGAAATTCAAAGATGGTGGCAGGCGTCGACAGCACTGGCTGAGGCCCCACCATCTAGTTGCTATCTCAGAAACCGATCCAAAGGGAAGATACGAGGTACGAGGGAATATGATGAGGGCTACTTACGGCCATACAGTCGAGATAGAGTTGGACCTACCATCGGGTGATATTCCGGATTCTCTATACTATCCTTGTGCTCCAGAAGAAGCAGGAAATCTAGTTGAAATTGGGATAAGCCCGGGAGATAGGGCCCATGTCCATCTTTCTGCCTCGATCAGGCATGCCGCTGAGGCAGGAAGAGTGCATCACGATGATCCTTCGATAATTGAGGTCGATACTGCTAGGATGGTTGCCTCTGGAGAAACGATTTGGCATGCAGGAGTAACGGTCTACCTATCTGAGAGTGTCGCGGGCGAGTATCTCTCAGTAGTTGGTCAAGATGACCCAGAGCTATCTCTGTTAAGAGAGACCTGGTTTGAAGAAGAGTAGTCAGAACTCACCACAAACGGGACAGAATTGCAAATCACTCAGTTTCTCAGCCCCGCAAGAGTGGCAAACTCCGGATTTGGTAACTGGTTTCACTTCAGAGTTATTCTGTACGCGTACTGATTCCTCCCTCTGAACGAATGGAGAAGCATGAGATTGATCTAGGCTGCTTAGAATCTCCCTGTATCTAACAACCTCGGAAATAGCGAGCTCAATTTGGAGGATTCGACGACCTCTGTCATCCTTGTCGTCGATAAGAGATGCATTGGCTAATTCAGATTGTAGCCATCTCTGAAACCTTTCAAGTTCGGATGTGTCGACCACAACAATTGGATAGAGCATTAGGGTTAAACTGTATGTATTGACTTGAAAATATTAGAATACGAGTCCCCCCACATTCAATCGTCAATGGCATCAAGGGTTGTAATAAAACTGGGCGGAGGCCTGATTACTGACAAGGGTTCAATGAAGAAGTTTGATTCTGATTCTATGGAAAGGGTCGCCGATTCAATAACCTCAGTCGTTGAGATGGGCGTGCCTATAGTCATAGTTCATGGTGCGGGATCTTTCGGTCATTTACTAGCAAAGGAATGGTCAATATCGGAAGGAGTGGATCAGAAGATTGCTGAAGAGCAGCGAATGATTGTAGATGAAATACGTTCGGATATGAGAGAGTTGAATGGATTGGTGATTGATAAGCTTGCAGACTCAGAATTAGAATCTGAGGGTCTACCTCCCTCGGAATGGGCGATTGGTACTGGATCGGATTTCCAAGGTGACATTGCAAATTTCGAAAGAGTGGTTGAGGCGCCCATCCCCATTACTTTCGGAGATGTTGTGAATACAAATGATCAGTTGGAGTTCGGAATACTTTCCGGGGATGATTTGATGGTGAGGCTTTCCAGAGAATTGGAGGTATCACACTGTATTTTCCTCATTGGAGATGCAGAGGGGGTCTTGAGCGGACCACCCCACCAGGAAGGATCGAGTTTGATTAGTAGATTAGGGGCAGAAGAGGAGATCGAAGGTCCCCATTACTCGGAAATCGATGTTACTGGCGGAATCGGTCTGAAAATAGATAGGGCCAGGAAAATTGCATCAGATGTTGAGGAGGTATGGATATTAGATGGACGATGTCCTGAAAGAGTCGTAGAATTATTGAGTACCGGGGAAACTAGAGGTACGAAGATTCTGCCCTATTGAGTCTTCATATACGCGTCTCCTTCCGATTGATCAATATGTCCACGAGAGAAGTTAATCTGGATGGTCATGATTCCTCCCAGTTACAGATGATGGATGAGATGTGTCTATTGGTGGATTCAGAGGACAGAGTGATTGGTTCTGAGACAAAACTAGACTGCCACAGAAATGAAGGCAGCAGGCATAGAGCTTTCAGCGTTCTAATATTCGACTCCGAAGGAAGACTACTGGTTCAGAAGAGAGCCTCGGAGAAGATTACTTTTCCAGGTGTTTGGGCTAATAGTTGCTGCAGTCATCCACTTGACCTAGAATCAGAGAAAAACGGTCCAGAGGGAGCCATAACGGCCGCGAAAAGGAAACTATGGCAGGAGTTAGGAATCCCGCAAAATGAAACTGATCAATGGACTTTCCATCATGTTGGAAGGATGGAATACTCCTGCAGGTGGAACGAGGATTGGATTGAGAGGGAGATTGATCACATCATGGTGGTTCGTGCAGATGCGACTGTGGACCATAATCTCAATGAAATTTCAGAGGTTCTCTGGGCTGAACCTGATGAAGTCAACAGGATGATGAATGGACAAGGGAAATGGCAAGATCAAGTGATTGCTCCGTGGTTCAGACTAATTTGGCAACATTATGTTATTCCGAACGATTGCGATTTTGTATCTATGACAAGTGACATAAACGATGTTATTACTTATTGTGGGGAAGTAGACATGGATGGCAGTCCAGTAAATCCCGGTCAGACGTTGCTGGATGCTCTTTCTGGACATAGGGATAAGGTGGAGGGAGAGATTATGTCTAGTCTATCAAAGATGAAGCAGAAGAACCTCCATGGTGCAATGACACATCTATTCAAGGGAGGAGGAAAGAGGCTGCGAGCCATACTGCCTAGGCTTGTTGGAGAGGCAGTGGGAAATGCAAATGATGGCCACTACACGCTGGGTGCATCGATAGAAATTATTCACAATTTTACATTGATTCACGATGACATTATCGATCAAGACCCCATTAGGAGGGGGTTAGACGCTGTTCACGTTGAGTACGATGATGCTACTGCAATCAATGCTGGAGACGCCATGCTCGCAGTCGGATTCGAGATTCTAGCAGAGTCAGAAGATGTACCTGATGAACTGCTTGGGCACCTGATTAGATCAATTGGTGAAATGGTAAGGAAGGTCGCGGAAGGACAACAGGAAGACATTGAGTTCGAAGCCAGAGAGGAGGTAACTGAGGATGAATACATAGCCATGATTGCGGGGAAGACCAGTGCTATGTTTGAGACCTGTGCCAGAACTGGGGCAATCCTCGCAGGGGCTAGCGATGAGGAAGTTTCCAATATGGCGCAATGGGGCCTTAATCTGGGATTATGCTTCCAGTTAATGGATGATTTGATTGACATCACTGGAGATACCGAGACACTAGGTAAACCAGCTGGATCAGACATCGTCCAGGGGAAGAGGACGCTCATTGCGATTCATGCGTTGCAAAGTGATTCTGATCTTACCAACTTCAATGATGTATTCGGATCCGGACGGTGTAGTGAAGAGAATTTGTCTAGAGCCGTTTCGGAACTGGTAGCTTCCGGTTCAATAGATTACGCTAAGAAGAGAGCAATGCATCACCATTCACTCGCACATGAGTGCCTGGACAAGCTCGAGGAGTCACCTTCTCTATCCGTATTGAGGGAGTTGACCGACTTCCAATTGATTAGAATAAGCTAATCAGTCCGTGTATTGGGCCTCTCCTGGAATTTCTTCCTTGAGGCCCTTCCTCTGCCTAATATCGCCGACTATCTTGTGGAAAAGCTCTGGCGGGACCTGGTCATACCCAGCATTCTCAGTATTCCAAACGGCTCTTCCCTGAGTTGCGGCCCTTATGTCGTTTGAGAATCCGAATGATTCGGCGACCGGCATTTTACCAATCACACATGTAACATCGTTTTCGACAGGCATATCTTCAATCACGCCTCTTCGGGTGATTAGCTGCCTGGTAATTCCTCCGGCCCACTCAGAAGGGGCATCGATGCGAATTTTCTGAATTGGTTCGAAGAGTACCGAATCGGCCCTCAGTAAGGCGCCTTTTATTGCATTCCTTACTGCCGGAATAGTCTGAGCGGGCCCCCTGTGAATTGCATCCTCATGCAACTTTGCGTCTACTAGTCTAACCATGACTCCTGTCAGTGGCTCGTCGGCAATTGGTCCCTTCTTGCAGACGTCGTTGAATGCCTCTATGATAAGCTCCCTCGTTTCATGCAGATTCTGAATACCCTTCGTATCGTTGACGAGGACTGTAGTGGCATTTATCGCGTATATCTTCCTCATCAGGTCCTTATCCATTCCAAGTTCGCCGAACTTATTCCCGACCTCCTTGGCATCCTTGTTCCTAACTGGTCCGTCTCCTAAATCGCCTTCTCTCAAAGCAGTGATTACGTTCTCTGGAAGCTGCTCCACCTCCACGTAGAATCTGTTGTGTCTGTTGGGGGACTTACCCTCGAAAGGCCTGCCCTTGTTATCAGCCCCTATTGACTCCCTGTAAACCACTATCGGATTACTCTGATTTACCTTGATGCCCTGTTCCTCCTCTAATCGATAAATAGTAATCTCAAGGTGAAGTTCCCCCATCCCAGAGAGTAGCGCCTCTCCAGTCTCATGGTTGGTATCTACAGATAGGGATGCATCCGATTTGGCCAAACTTCGTAGAGCTCCGATGAATTTGGGAAGATCCTTCATTGATTTTGGTTCAATTGCCACCGTAACAACTGGTTCTGAGTAGTGCCTGATTGCCTCGAATGGAGTCTCATCCTTGTCCCTTGTAATTGTGACTCCTGCAGCAGCGCTCCTCACCCCGGTCAGTGCAGCAATGTTTCCTGCTGATACCCCTGGAACTTGGATCCTGTCACCGCCTACCATCATACTGACCTGCTGAACGCGCTCGGCTTTGCCGGCTCCACTTGCCCAAACTGTCTCTCCTTGCTTTATTGTCCCAGAATACACTCTTCCGACTGCTACCTCGCCTGCATGGGGATCCATCCAAATCTTAGTTATCATGAGGGAAAGCGGCCCATCCGCATCGCAATTGACCATGGTCTTGCCAACTTCCGAGTCAAGATCGCCCTGCCAGATATTCGGGATCCTATATTCCTGAGCAACCAAAGGAGATGGAAGTTTTTCTACTGCCATATCGAGTAAAACTTCGTGAACTGGTGCCTTCTTGGCTAGCTCCTTCTGTTGTTCGTTGTTACAGTATTCGAAAATCTCAGGAAAGTTTACTCCGGTCTTTTGCATAAATGGAACTGTTATCCCCCAGTTGTGGTATGCAGAACCGAAAGCAACCGTTCCCTTCGCGACGTCAACTTGCCAATCGGACTTGTGCTGTTCTGGGGCAAACGTCCTAATCAGGTCGTTTACCTTGATTATCTGCTTTTGGAACCTAGCCATCATATCCTCAGGAGTTACCTGTAGTTCGTTGATTAGTCTGTCTACCTTGTTTATGAATAGGACTGGGCGAACTTTCTCCTTCAGAGCCTGCCTTACCACGGTCTCCGTTTGAGGCATTGCTCCCTCTACAGCGCAGGTAAGAATGATACAGCCATCCACAGCCCTCATTGCCCTAGTAACGTCACCTCCGAAATCTACGTGACCTGGGGTATCAATTAGGTTGATCAGATAGTCTTCGCCATCTACTCCGTGCACCATGGATGCACTAGCAGCATTGATTGTGATGCCTCGAGCGCTTTCTTGGTCATCGAAGTCCAATACTCGTGATTTTCCTGCAAGCTCTTCGGACATCATCCCCGCTCCAGCGATCAGATTGTCGGAAAGAGTGGTCTTTCCATGGTCGATGTGGGCAGCTATAGCGAGATTGCGGATTCTTTCACGGTTGTGCATAACCTCAGTAGCGCGCTTGATGTTGTCTTCCTTTCGACCCATATCCTCACCTAGTTATATTTCCGACCTGAAAACGGTTCATAAAGACAATTGAGTGGAATTGAAGAAAACCAGAGTTGTTTCGTGGATTGATATTATCGAGCGGATGCAGCTATCCTCTCTACCTCGTGTCTCTTCCCCACGGCAAAGGAGTTGACGTCTCCATCAGCGGCCTTAGTAAGTTCAGAGATTATCCCCTCTGTGAGTGACTTTTTGCTCTTCATAGTTGCCGATGCGGCACCTATTGCTAGGTTCCTCAGTGCAACATCGAGTCTCCTACTGGGAGAGGAGTCGACGGCCTTTGGTTGGCTTACAGCACCGATCCTTACTCTGGTGGTCTCTTCGCATGGGGCCGCCTCTGTAATAGCGTCTATGAATTTCTGAAGTGGATTTTCTCCGCTCTTTTCGTGAATTCTGTCGAAGGCTTCGTCTAGAGACTTTGCACAGTACTGCTTCTTGCCGCTATTCTTTCCGGATCTCATGAGGTTGTTGATGAACCTCTCAGTTACTGAGAGATCCTGTTTCCCGAACCATGCGTTCGCATGACGTCCTCCTGTGTGTGGCGCTCCTATCATCTTCAGATTCACGTATCTAGAAATGCCTGGATCGCTACACACAACCTCACTTGCATCCCACTTACCAAAAACCATAGTTCCAATTCCAGCAATTGGAGATTCTGGTTCCTCTGTGACAGCGGATGCTTCTGAAATTTCGATATCCTCTTCCATAAGAAACACCTCAGCGTACTGGCTTCTCCTTTCTTCCTCTGACCATCTCATCAAGAGATACCCCATTTACCTTGATTACTTTGTATCTAACTCCTGGGAGGTCGCCGTAGGATCTACCCTTGCTGCCCCCAATTCCCTCAACCATAACTTCGTCATGCTCGTCGATGAATGAAATTGCCCCATCCCCGGGCGCAAACGCAGTTAGGCGGTTTCCAGTTCGAATAAGACTGATTTTCACTGCCTTCCTAATTGCTGAGTTTGGTTGTTTGGCCTCGAATCCTACTTTCTCGATGACTATCCCCTTGGCTTGGGGGCTTCCTCTTAGGGGGTCGTGCTTCAGAACTCCTCCCTGTTTTCTCTTAGCCTGCCTATTCCTAAACTTCCTCTCCTTCCACCTGTATCTCTTACGATCAGACTTCATCTTAGAACCGGAGAAAAGGCCTCGTCCCAATTAATACACCTCAAAATGACGACTCGGCGACCTGCAATCCATTTATGAGACTGACGGGTAGCCAGTGATGAATATCGGCCCTCATTGCAAAAATAGGAGCCGAACATTCAAGCGGCTTAGTAGTCCGGAGTAAAACATGGGATTCAGGGATCTTGTTGATGGAATTCGAACGGTTAAAGACCCAGTTAGTGTGAATTATGACATGAAAATTGCTTCTGAGTCTTCAGGCAACGAGCCTCTACTTTTTAGTGAAATTATAGAATCTCCTGGGCAAAGAGCAGTCACGAACATACTTACTCGGCATAGGCTCTGTGAGGCATTCAATGTTGAGCCTGGAGAATTAATCGACATACTTTCATGGGCCATGGAGAACCCCTCCGATACTGTTCTGTTAGAGGCTGATTCGGCTCCGGTATTGGAGAACAGGATGGAGCATACTGACATCTCCGTTCTCCCCATACCCTGGCACTACAGGGAGGATGGTGGCAGGTACCAGTCTTCGTCAATTATCATCGCCCAATACGGAGGGCAGAGGAATACCTCATTTCACAGGCAACTCTTGAAAGGCCCGGATAGGACTACTGTGAGACTGGTCCCCCGCCATCTCCGAACAATGGCAGATCAGGCCTTTGAGAACAATGAGGATGTGCCCATTGCAGTTGTAAATGGTCCTGATCCATTGGTTTTACTTGCAGCAGCAATGTCATTCAACGAGCCGATAGATGAATTAAGAGTGGCTTCCGCTTTGCATGAGCGGTTGTACGGTGCTAAACTGGGACTGGTGGAGTTGCCAAATGGGGTTCAAGTCCCAGCAGAGTCGGAATATGCCATGGAGGCAAGGATTACGACGAAATTGGATGATGAGGGCCCATATGTAGACATTACAGGGACCGTCGACGACATCAGACAGGAGCCAGTGATAGAATATGACTCAATACACCACAGGAACGAGCCGATATTCCATGCATTGATTCCGGCGGGAGTGGAGCACATGACTTTGATGGGAATGCCCAGAGCTCCAACTATCAAGACAGCCGTCTCAGAAGTAGTAACCTGCACAGATGTTTACCTAACAGACGGGGGGAGTGGTTGGCTCTCTTCTGTGGTTCAAATCATTCCTGAGAATTCCGGCGATAGCATGAGGGCCATACAAGCTGCACTTGACGGCCACAAGTCAATGAAGCAAGTAATCGTAGTTGATACCGATATCGACGTAACCAATTCAACCAGAGTTGAGTGGGCCCTGATGACCAGGTGGCAGCCAGACAAGGATACGCTAATCCTATCAAACCAAAAGGGATCTAGTTTAGATCCGAGCCGCTCTCCAGAAGGTACTACTAGCAAGATAGGTTTTGACGCGACGATTGAGCCCGGTACCGACAGAACCCCGTTCGAATCTGTACTGTGAGTAATCAAGATGGAAGAAGATAGTACGCTTTCTGAGTCCCTTCAGCATCCTCGGAGAAGTCTTGGTAACAGATATAGAAGCCAAGCTGAGAAGTTCCTCAGGCTAGGCGACGATGTGGGCAATCTATCTTGGGCCGAGCAGAGTGCTAAACAGAGTGTCCTATATGACTTCACGAATGAAGAAAACTGGAGGGTTTTGATTCGGATCAAGGTTCTGATGGAGGACTCGGAGGGATCCAGATCCGTGTTATCGGACCTATTTTCTGTTCTGGGCAGGGACCCAGAACTTATGTCTCAACTATCTGGAATAGACATCATATCATCGTGCGAGGATCTACTCGAGGGGGCTTT
>CEQP01051912.1_pt1 | contig 12502 bp, 9 predicted proteins | sample 356291 | NCBI WGS metagenome assembly CEQP01 (sample SAMEA2621221, study PRJEB7988) | marine metagenome | isolation source: saline water (ENVO:00002010), including | reverse complement strand
ACATTTTTTCCAGAATGAAGACCTATACCCGAAATTGTAATTTTTTTATTAATTGTTTTTTGATTTAGCAATGACATGGAAGTACATTACTAATTCTGAGGATTTAATTAATACAACTTATGTTACAGTAAAATACAATTATCTACTAAACATGTAGAAAAATCTCTCAAATAATCCTGTTTTTCTTTGTTTTTTTGGCATAATTATTGCCTCTGAGAAGTTGTTTGAACTTTCATAATTGAAAGCAGAAGTACAAATTGTTTCACAATTTTCCTCGAAAAAATTTAAATCGTCGAAAATATTGTATTTTTCTTTTAAATAAATTGAGTTTTTACTCAAAATTTTTGAACCTTCTCCCGTGAAAATAAGAATAGATTTCTTATTTTTAATACTCTCTATATCTGTAATATTTTTAAAACATAGGTCTATTATTTCCTCTATTCGTGCATGAATAATTTTAATTAATAAATCATGATTTTGTTCGTCATTAATAAAAGTTACTTCTTTTTGTATTAAAGATTTTTTTAATATTTCGGATTCATTATATTTTTTTTTTAAGACCTTAGAAATATCTTTTGTAATATGGTCCCCTCCTATGGGTAAAAAATCAAGAAATAATAATTTATTATTTTTATATAATGCTAACGAAGTTTTTTTATACCCAACATCAATAAATGTCTTTATATCAAAACTTTCAAAATAGGATGTATAATTAAGAGTTTTTACATAAGTGGAGTTATAAAAGTTATTTATAGATATATGATTATCTTTTAAAAGTTCTTTAATGCTGTCTAAGATTATATTCGGAGCTAATATAAATTTTAACTCAAGAATTGCTTCTTCAATAATAATATTCTCAGGCATATTATCGAATTCTATTCCATCTAATATATATTTAGAAATAATTATATGTAAAATTTTATAATTTTTATTTTTTTCTTCTATTATTTGTTTTGCCTCCTGAAGAATATTTTTGAAGACTGAATTATCGGATTTTATTTTGTCCATGTCTTTTTTAATAGAAAAATCTATAAATAAAATTTTCGGGCAATCAAACATTACATTTATATTATTCATATGTTGGTTAATTTCTTTTTCTGTTTTAATGATTAAATCCTGAAGATTTTGCTTTTGTTTCTCGTTATGACTTTTAAATTCAAAATTGTCTAAACTGTCAATTTCAGAAATAAATTTGGAATTATTTAAGTAATTTTTGAAAATTCCTAATCTTAATTTTGATGATCCAAAATCTAAAATTGAAAATAATTTATCATTACTCATTAGTAATGATTACTTGATTTGACACCCTTAAATCAATAATTTTTTTTTCATTATTATTGTTAATTAATAATTTCGCAATATTAACATACCGATCTAGGTCAGTGCTTGGAAATTTAATTATTATATCCTCTCGAGTTTTAATATCCCATCTGTTGCTATCAAAATAGAAAAATTCAGTAATTTCATTCGGTTGAAATTTATTTTTTTCTAAAATTTCAACAAAACTAAAATAATCTTTAGGGTCAAATTTTCCATAAATATTCGGAATAAACTTAGGAATACTCAAACTCGGATTATTTATGAATTTTCCATTAGACGCTAAATAAGACATATTCCCACCTATAAAAGTTTTGGCAATTATATTTGTATAGTCAGCATAAATATTAATAGAGGTTGGATACTTTTTAATTATTTTATAATTTTCTAAATATTCTAATTTTTCCATTTCGTAAGATATTTTATTATTATCTAAAAATAATAGGTTTTTTCCTAATAAATAACTAAACTTTTCGATAACTTGAATTTTGTCTTTATCTTTTAATCCATAAATTTCAATTGAGTTTATTTTAAAAATTTTATTTTTTAATTCGTAAAAATTATGATTATTTATTGTTGTAAATAAAACAAAAAGAATAAAGTAAAAAAATATTTTATTTTTTTTATTTACTTGTAGATGCATCTTTTAACAATAACTCAATAAGTTCATTAAATTCTATATTATTGTATTTAGCTATCTCGGGCACTAAAGAAAGTGAGGTCATACCAGGTTGAGTATTTAGCTCTAACAAATAAAATTTATTTTTATAAAATCTAAAATCAGACCTTGTAACCCCGCTGCAATTTAATATTTTATGAGCTTTTAAAGCTATATTGTTAACTTTGTTATAATTTTTCTTTGATAAATCTGCCGGCATAACGTGTATGGTATTCGCCTTTTTGTCATATTTAGCTTTATAATCATAAAATTTTCTTTTTGGAATTAATTCAATTGCTCCAAGTTTTTTATTTCCTAAAACAGCTGATTGGATCTCTCTTCCGGGAATATACTTTTCAATCAAAATTTCTTTAAATGACTTAAGTTTATTTAGATTTTTAAAAAAATTTTTTGAATTAGTTAAATAAACACCAACACTTGATCCTTCGTTTATAGGTTTAAGAACTAATGGAAACCTTAATTTTTTTGCTTTTGAAAAAAGCTGTTTATCACTCAAATTATTTGAGAAAGTATATTTGAAACTAGGTGGTGTTAAAATATTATTTTCTTTAAAAATTTTTTTAGAAAGATATTTATCCATTGCTAGAAAAGATGATAAAACACCAGAATGAGTATACTTTATTTTTTCATTCTCTAAAATTGACTGTATATAACCATCCTCGCCATACCTTCCATGTAATCCATTAAAAACTATATCTGGTTTTAATTTTTTTAACACTTGATTTAGATCTCCTTTTGGATCAATCAAATAACATATATATTTATTTTTAATGCTTTTATAAACTTCCTTGCCAGTGGTTAAACTTATTTCTCTCTCTTTAGAATACCCTCCTGCTAATATAACTATTTTTTTTTTCACTATTTTATAATTTTTATTTCTAAATCTAAATTAATCTTAAACTTTTGTTTTACTTTATCCTTTACGTAATCAATTAACATCATCATATCCTGAAATTTAGCATCTTTTTCATTCACAAAAAAATTAGCATGATGACTCGAAATAACCGCATCTCCAAATTTTGTGTGTTCTGGGACAGACTGTTTAATTAATTCCCAAACTTTATGTTTTGTGTGATTAATAGGATTTTTGAAAGTACTGCCACCAGTTTTTATTTTAGAGGGTTGAGATATTTCTTTTTCTTTTTTTAATTTTTCAATTTTATTATAAATATCTTGTGTATTTGATTTTTTACCAAGAAAAGATGCGCTTAAAAATACTAAATCGTTGGGTAAATCACTTTCTCTATAATTAAATTTAATTTTTTTTGAAGGTATAGTTATTATATTTCCATTATAATCAACAGCTTGAACAGATAAGACAATATCTTTAAACTCTGAACCATAACATCCGGAATTCATTCTTATACCTCCCCCGACTGTACCAGGAATACATGATAAAAATTCGAAACCACTTATAGCATTTTCCCTTGCGAATTCTGACAAATTCTTATCGATTACAATACTTCCGGCTATAATTTTATCTTCAGCTAATTTAGATATTTTATTGAAGTTTTTTCCGAGTTTAATAACCACTCCTTCAAATAATTTATCTGAAAATAATATATTTGAACCTGCTCCAAGAATAAAAATTTTTCCTCTTTTTTTATATAATTTTAAAAATTCTTTTAAATCTCTAAGTGATTCTGGTTTAAAGAATATTTGAGTTTTTCCCCCAATATTAAACCAGTTAAGATGTTTCACATCATAATCAAAAAACATTTTGCTTTCAATATTTTGAGCAAATTTTTCAATGTCATTTATTTTCATTTCAAGTTAAATTTTAAATTTTTCATCCAATTAGAAATCGAACCTGCACCCATACCGATTACAATATTTTCTCCAAAGATATTTTGTTTTACAAATTTTATTAATTCTTTTTCATCCTGGATCATAATTACAATTGCATTTGACTTTTTGGCAATATTTGACGCAAATTTTAGATAATTTGTCCTTAAACGTATTTGTTCACCCGCTTTAAACACAGGGCACAAGATCACGTAATTAGCATGCTTAAAACAATTTTCGAATTGTATTTTTAAATTATTTAATCTTGAAACTCTGTGTGGTTGAAATATGCAATAAATATCTCTTTTTTTGTATACTTCTTTTACACTGCTTAACACAGATTTAATCTCTGTTGGATGATGAGCATAATCATCTATAAAAATCGATTTTTTATACTCAAACAAGTAATTAAATCTTCTTTGAACCCCTTGATAATTTTTTAATCCTCTCTTAATTATTTTAGCGGAAATTCCAATCGAATGAGATACCGCAACTGCGGCAGTTGCATTCCTTATATTATGCAAACCTATAATTGGTAATTGAATTTTTTTAATTATTTTTATAGGTCTTCCTGGTAGTGATACAATTAGATCAAATTGAGATAAATTTTCTTTTTGTGATATATTTTTAATAGTAAAATTAGTTTTTTTTTCAATTCCATAAGTCAAAAAATTTTTATTTTTAATTTTTTTTAAAACATCTCTATTAATTTTATCATCTAGACATACGTAACATTTTCCAAATGAAGGGGTATTTTCAATAAATGTTTGAAAATCGTTTTTTAAATTATCTATTGATTTATAAAAATCTAAATGCTCTTTATCAATATTGGTAACAACTGAGTATGTTATAGGTATTTTTAAAAAACTCCCATCTGACTCATCAGATTCTAGTACACACCATTCACTTTTCCCCAATTTCGCAGAATTACCATACGAATTTAAAACTCCCCCATTAATTATTGTTGCATCCATTTTTGTTTCTGAAAAAATAGATGATATTAAGGAAGTAGTTGTAGTTTTTCCATGCGATCCAGCAACAACAATATTTTTTAATAACGATACGATGTGACCTAAAACTTCCCCTCTTTTGTAAATTGGTAAATTTCTTCTTTTTGCTTCTTTTATCTCAGGATTATTTGAAGGTATTGCTGAAGAAACGACTATAATAGTCGATTTTAAAATATTTTTTTTTTTATGTCCTATAAAATAATTTATTTTGTTGTTTCTCAATCTCTCTAAATTTTTGTTAAAATTTTTGTCACTACCTTGAACTTTAAAACCTAGGCCCTTCATTATAATAGCTAAACCACTCATACCTATACCACCGATGCCTATAAAGTGAATATTTTCTGTTTTTGCTAACTTAATTTTCATTTAGTAAATCTATTAATTTTTTGTTTACATTATTCCAATCATATTCATATGAAATTTTACTTAGATTTTCATATTTTTTTGAATATATTTTCGGATTTTCTATAATGCTGTTAAATAAATCTAACATTTTATCTAAGCTGATATCTTTTTGATTATATAACCAACAGCAATCTTTTTCCTCATAAAATTTAGCATTATAAAATTGATGATTATCTTTAGCAAAAGGAAAAGGTATTCCAATAAAAGGTATATTTAAATATACCAATTCAGCAATTGTTGATGCACCACATCTTGTTATTGCAATATTGCATTTACTCATCGAATTTAAAATGTCATTATCAAAAGTGAAAATATTACTCTGAATATTGTTATCTAAATACTTTTTTTTTAGTTTATCTAATATATTAAAATTATTTACTTGTTGATATACAGTAATTTTAAATTTTTTAGATATATTTAATATTAAATTTTCAACAAATTGATCAAAAAAATTTGCACCCTGGCTTCCTCCTAAAACTAAAATATTTAAACCATTATTTGGGGTTTTTTTATTTTTATTTATTAAAAAAATTTCTTTTTTTAGGATAGGTTTAATAAGAAAAATTTTATCGTCAAATTTAGATGGGAAATTAATAATATTTTCATAGTTGCATATAATTTTTTTACAAAACCTAAGTATTAATTTATTTGATTTTCCTAAAACCTTATTTGGTTCAAACAAATAAATATTTATACCTAAAATTTTTGCAGATATACAAAGTGGTATAGACATATATCCACCAGTACTAATTAGATAATGTATTTTTTTTTTCTTTAAGTATAGAAGTGATTTTACTAGTGAGTATATAATTAAAAAAAAATAAATTGGATACTTAGTTAAGCTAGATGGAAATTTAGGTGTTTCGATAACTTCAAATTTATATTTATTTTTATCTATAAATTTTATTCCTCTAAGATCTGTAACAATATATGTGTTAAATATATTGCTTAGATGATCATTTATATTTAAAGCGGGTATAACGTGTCCACCTGTGCCCCCAGTCGATATCAAAACATTTTTCATTAATTATTTATTTTTCTTTTTGTAAAATTTAGAATTATACCTGAAATAATAGATGTGCTAATAATTGATGATCCTCCATAGCTTAAGAAAGGAAGTGTCATGCCTGTGGTAGGTAGGACCCTTATATTTACTCCAATGTGTATAAAGGTTTGAAATAATATTAATACTAAACATCCTAAAAGTATTAATTTATGATTTTGATTTGTTTCCTCGTCTATTTTTTTCATTATTTTAAAAGATAAAAATAAAAATATAATCATAATTAAAATCACAATTAAGGCACCAAATTCTTCAGAAATTACAGAAATAATATAATCTGTATGTGCCTCTGGAACCTTTGAGTTTAATGTACCTTCTCCTATACCTCGACCAAATAGGCCACCATTAATTATTGCCTCTGAAGCTCTCTCAGATTGATAATTATTTCCACTCGTGGGGTTTAGAAAAGAAATTAACCTTAATTTAATATAGGCAAATTTAGGAATAAAAATTACAATATAACTTAATATTGATCCTAAAAATAAAAAAAAACTAGAGAAAATAATTAAGTTGATGCCTGATATAAAAATCAATGATAACCAAACCAAAATCAACAATAAAGTTTGACCTATATCTGGCTGTGTAACGAGCAACATAATTATCGGCGCAATTAATAAAAAACTTAAAAAATACTTAAAATTTAAATTTTGGATTTTGTAAGTTGATAATAAAGTACTCAAAACAACAATCACAAATGGTTTTAATAATTCAATTGGTTGAAACCTTGGTAAAATACCTAAATTAATCCATCTTTTTGATCCTTTAACTTCAATTCCTAAAATTGGTACTAAAGCTAAAAAAAATAAACAAAGAAAAAAAAGTATAATACAAAAATATATTAGTCTTTTTTTTTCTAAGAGTGAAAGAAAAATAAAAATAAATGAACCAACAGCTATAAATATTAAATGCTTAATAAAAAAATAATATGAGTTTGTATTTAATTTTTCAGAGGCAATAATAGATGTTGAAACCAAAGAAAAAAATAAACCTAATAAAAATAAGAAAAAAATTAAAAAGAATATAATCTTATCTATATTTTTCCACCATTCATAGTAAATATTAAATAATTTTTTTAACATGTTTAAAACTGCATTTGTTTAACAATTAAATTAAATTTTTTACCTCTTTCCTCAAAATTTTTATATTGATCATAAGAAGCAGCAGCAGGACTAAAGATAATATGTTTTAAACTTTCATCACTGGATATATCATTGTAAACACTTTTTGTAGCGTCATTTAAATTTTTAAATTTTTTACATTTAATTTTATTTTTAAGTTTATTTTCAAAAAAGTTTTTATCTCTGCCATATATGTATGCTTTAACGTCATAAAAATTCGATTTTTTTAAATTTAATTTATCACCTATCTTTGACTGTCCACCTAAAATCCAATAAATATTTCTATATGACTGAATTAAATTTATACTTGAAGAAAAACTAGTAGATTTTGAATCATTTATAATAATTAAGTTATTTTTTGTTAAGATAGTTTGTTGTCTATATTGTAATCCTTTAAATTTATTTAAAATTTCAAAAAAAGTTTTATTTTTGATTTTAAATATCTGACAAATTTTGAGGACAAATTTTAAATTTTCTAAGTTATTTTTATTTAAAAAATAATTATTTGATATTTTTGAAATGATTTTATTTGAAACAAAAGGATTTATTTTATAAATTTTTGATTTAATATTATTTTGTTCTAAATATTTATCAAAAATATGTAGATTTTTGTTAACTAGAGATATACCCTTTTTATTTTGATTTTTAATTAATTTGAATTTTATCTTACAATAATTTTTGTATGACTTATGCCTTTCCAAATGATCAGGTGTTATATTAAGTATTGCGGCAATGTCTGAGACAAAAAACTTTGAATATTCAATTTGATATGATGAAACCTCAATAACAAAAACAGTATTTTTATTTATATTTTTTTCTGACAATATTGGAAAACCTATATTTCCAACCAATCTTGCATCAATACCTGATTTTTTTAACAATTTAAAAATAATTGATACTACTGTTGATTTTCCATTTGTTCCTGTAATTGATATTTTTGTATTTTTTGGACATAAGGAGTGAAATATGTCTAGTTCATTAATTAATTTATAGTTATTGATTTTAAGATACTTTCTTAAAGAACAAGATGTTTTATCTATTCCCGGACTTAAAACAATATAGTCAAAATTAAAATTTTTGAGTTTTTTTTTTGTAATTTTTTTTTTTGATAGTATTTTTGGTATATTCTCTTCTTTATCATCATAGATTCTTACATAATTATGTTTATTTAAAAATTTAAAGCAGGATTTTCCACTTAAACCAAAACCATAAATAAGAAATTTTTTTCCTTTTAGAATAACCATTATCTAAGTTTAAGTGTTGCAAGTCCTATCATTGCTAGAATTATTGAAATTATCCAAAATCTTATAACGACCGTTGACTCTTCCCATCCCTTTTTCTCAAAATGGTGGTGTATTGGTGCCATTTTAAAAATTCTTTTTCCAGTTAATTTATAAGATAATACTTGTACGATTACCGATATAGCCTCGAAAACAAATAAACCTCCTGTAATTGCTAAAACAATTTCGTGTTTCGTTATAATTGATACAGCCCCAAGCGATCCACCAAGCGAAAGTGATCCGGTGTCACCCATAAAAATTTTTGCAGGAGGAGCATTAAACCATAGAAATCCTAAACAAGATCCTATAATAGCACCACAAAATACCGCTGCTTCCCCTACACCCTCAATATATGAAATATGTAAATATTCAGAAAAAACTATATTTCCACTTACATAACTTATAAAAGCAAAACATCCAGCTACAAGTATTACAGGAACTGTCGCCAGACCGTCTAATCCATCAGTTAAATTTACTGCATTTGAAGAACCAATAATTACAAATAAATAAAATGGTATAAAAAACCATCCAAGATTTATGACTACATTTTTAAAAAATGGTACATATAAATTTTTTAAATCAACTGGGTTTACCATATAAGTTAGAATGATAATTCCTATTAAACTAATAATAATTTGAAATAAAAATTTAGTTTTTGATGACATTCCATCTGAACTTTTACTTCTTATTTTTTTAATATCGTCAAAAGCTCCTAATAAACCAAAAGAAAACACTATAAAAATTAAAAACCAGTTAAAGGAGTTTTTTAGATCACTCCATAAAAGTATCCCAGAGAATAGACCAATTAAAATTAACACTCCTCCCATTGTAGGTGTACCAATTTTTTTTAATATGTGTTTCTCTGGACCATCTTTTCTAATTGGATCATGTATCTGTTTTTTTGAAAAAAAATTTATAAAAGGTGTTCCAATTACAAATATTACCAACATCGCAGTAAACATTGCTAAGCCGGTTCGAACAGTTAAATAAGTAAAAATGTTTAAAAATGAATATTCTTCAATGAGGCTTGTAAAAAGATGATATAACATTATTTTTTAAATTTCGAGATTATTTTGTTAAGTCCTACTGAGTTAGATGCTTTAATCATAAGATTATCTCTATTTGCCATTTCATTATTTATAAAATCAAAAATTTGTTTTTTATTATTAAAGATCTTTCCTTTTTTTTGTGTTTTTATTTTGTTGAATGTATGTCTTATATATTTACCATAAACATATACTTTATCTATATTTGATTTATTTAAAATATAAGAAAACTGCTTATGTAATCTTATGGAGAATTTTCCTAGCTCAAGCATATCTCCTAAAATTAAAACTTTTTTTGTACCGGGTTGACAAATTTTATCAAATTTATTTATAGCAAATTGAAGAGAAATAGGATTGGAATTATAAGTTTCATCAAAAACAGTAATATATTTGTTTTTTATTTTAAGTTTAAAAGAATTACCTCTGCCTTCTGGAATTTTATAACTATTAAATATAAATTTGTTAATTTTATTTAAATCGTATTTCAATGATAATGCCGAAATTGTAGCTAAAATATTTTGTTGATATGGAAGTAGTTCATTTTTGATACTAAAATTAAAATTTTTATTCAGATATTTAATTTTTAGTATATTGTTATTTTTATTTCTTATTATTTTTTCAAGTGAAACATCTGCTCTTTTATTTTTAAATAAACTAAAACTAATAGTTTTTAAACTTTTTTTAATAGCCTTATTTTTAAAGAAATTATAAAATTTATCATCTTTATTTAGAATCATTGTTCCATTAGGGTTTATATTTTCAATCAACTCTGATTTAGCCTCTGCTATTTCTCTAAGACTTTTAAAATTTTTTATATGTGCGTAAGATATGTTTGTAATTAAGCCAACATCAGGCTTTATAACTTTGGATAATTTATTTATCTCTCCTTTTTTATCCATTCCAACCTCAAAAATGCCAATATTTGTTTTTCTATCAATCTGAAACAAAGAAATTGGAACACCATATTGATTATTAAATGAATTCTTGGAAAATATTGTTCTTGTGATTTGAGAAAAAGATTGACCAATTAAATTTTTAGTTGATGTTTTCCCTGCAGAACCAGTAATTGCAATTGCATAAATATTTGAAACATCTCTAACTTTAGACGATAGTTTGATAAACTCGCTTAAGGAATTTTTGACACGAATAATTCTTTTATGTTTATGGTATTTTTTGTCAACAAAAGCATAGCAGCCTTTTTTAACAGCTTCTATCGCAAATTTATTTCCATCGAATTTTCTTCCTTTAATTCCAAAAAATAAATCATTAGCCTTTATTTTTTTTGAGTTAATAGAAACATCTCTAATATTTGTATTTTTATTTATGTTTAAATTTAAACCCTCATTAATAATATTTACTTTCCAATTTTTTGATAAGGCTTTATTTTTTTGTTTAATATATTTTTCAATAAAAAACTTATCAGAGAAAAAATTTTTTGTTTTATACTCTTGATAATTTTCATGTCCTTTTCCAGCAACTATAAGAACTTCGCCTGATTTTAAATCTTTTATTGCTTTTTCTATTGCAATTTCTCTGGATGGAAACTCAAAGACTTTGTTTTTTTTTATACCTTTTCTTATTTGTGATCTTATTTTTTTTGGATTTTCTGATCTAGGATTATCATCAGTTAAATAAATTTTATTACACAATCTGTCTGCAATTTTACCCATTAATAATCTTTTTGGTTTATCTCTATTGCCACCGCATCCAAATAAAATTGCAATTTTACTAAATTGAAATTGATTTTTAATGTCTGAAATACAGGTTTCTAATGCTTTAGGTGTATGAGAGTAGTCCAATATTACTTTAGAATTGTTATATATTTTCCCTATATTTTCAAATCTTCCATTGATAGGAACTATATATTTTAACTTAGTTACAATCTTTGAAATATTTATTAATTTACTAGCGGCCAATACAGCCATAAGTAAATTTATAATTTGTGTTTTGCCTATTAACTTTGTTGTAAAAGTGTAAACTTTATTTTTGAATTTAAATTTAATTAATTGCAAATCTTTAAATTTATCTATATCTAAAATTTCCAAATCTGCATTTTTTCCTAAAAATATAGTTTTTAATTTGTTTTTTCTTGAAATTTTTTTTAAGATCGTAGTTTCGTTTATACTTTTATCAGAAATTACTAATCCTCCCTTTTTGGTAAGTTTTCTAAACAATATCAGCTTTGCATTTAAATAGTTTTTATAAGATTTATGATAATCTAAGTGGTCCCTAGAAAAATTTGTAAAAATTGATGTATTGAACTTTAGATCATCAAGTCTATTTTGTTGAAGCCCATGACTTGAGGCCTCAAGTATAATATTTTCAATTCCTTTATTAATTAAATTTTTAAATATTTTATTAAGTGAAATGCTATCTAAAGTAGTATTATTTGTTCTAAATTTAAAATACTTTGATTTTACCCCTAGTGTTCCAATGGAAGCACATTTAATATTATTCAAATTTAATATTTGATAATAAAAATCTGCAACTGACGACTTTCCGTTTGTGCCAGTTACAGCCACTAAATTATGTGGCTTTCTCCTATAAATTTTATTTACAAAACTTGACATTAATAATCTGGGATTTTTATTTTTTATAAAAAGTATTTTTCCTCTATACCCCTGAAAGTTTAAATCTGATATTATTGTGTTGGCACCATTTTTTATTGCTTCATTAATAAAATGATTTCCATTTGAAACTTTTCCTTTTACTGAGAAATATATACAGTTTTTGAAACAATTTTTACTATGAAAAGATATACCTGAAAATGTATGCTGCTTAAATCTTGTATCAATATCA
>CEQP01017962.1_pt1 | contig 12514 bp, 12 predicted proteins | sample 356291 | NCBI WGS metagenome assembly CEQP01 (sample SAMEA2621221, study PRJEB7988) | marine metagenome | isolation source: saline water (ENVO:00002010), including | reverse complement strand
TGTAATATAGATCGTCCAAGAAATTTAGCTAAGAGTGTTACCGTAGAGTGACACCAAGTTTTGTGGGGAAACAGGATACATCAGATTGTAATTAACTACCTTCTCTCCACTCAATCCTAAAATTCTCATATCCATCCTTAATTAGTATTAAATTGTACTCTATGAAATTGATAATAACTTTTTTATCATTTTTTATATTTAATATATCCAATGCACAAAATTGGATGCAGTCGCAAATTCTCGATCGAAAATTCAATCAAGCAGTATCAAATTATAATAGTGGAAAATTCATTGTTAGCGAAAAAATCATATTAGAAATTTTATCAGGTGAGCCTGGTATTTATAAAGAGCCTAGCCTATTACTACTATTTAAAAATGAGATTGCATTAAATAAGCCATTGAAAGCTAAATCTTCAGCCAATAAATTTTTATTTCAATTCCCTGAAAGTGATTACTTGCCAAATATTATGGAGAGTTTAGGCGATTTATATGTTAATGAAGCTAAATATGCTAGTGCATACAGGATGTATCATCAGGTTTTAAGTCAAACGCAAAACAACAGAAAAAAAATTCAAGAAAAATTATTTTATTTAGTGAAAATTCAATTACCTATTTCATTAATTAATGAATTAATGGTTATGACGATAGATGCTGAATTGCAAAATATTCATCTTATTGCTCGAGCAAATAGTGAAATATTGAGTGGTAATCCAGATGATGCAGCTATCACACTTAGTAAAGTAAGTCTAGAATCGCTAAATCCAATTTTTGCTCCTTTTTATAATAAACTTTTAGAAGCTTCGTATAAACCTTCAATGAATCTATTAACAATTGGTGTCATTTTACCCTTATCTGGAAAAGAATCTCAAATAGCAGAAGCTTTTTTGAAGGGTTTTTATGAAGGTGAACAGTCACTTAGCAGTGAAAATCAAAGATTGTCAACCATAGTTATGGATTCTAAAAGTAATGATTTAGATGCAGTCAAAATTTCTCAAAAATTAGAAAAAATGAGCCAAGTTTCTGGTATTGTATGTGAACTAGATGATCCAACAACATTAGCTGTAATAAGTGGGCTTAGTTCAACAGATATCCCAGTAATATTATCAAATTATAGACTTAATGATCTCAGTAAAATTCATGAGAAAACTCTCCTTACTCATTCAACTATTGAAATGGATGCAATAAATACAGCAAAGTATGCAATAGAAAACTTAGGCTTAGATAGTCTTGCTATTATTGCTCCAGCAAATAAGTATGGTGAAATACAGGCAGATGCATTTATTAAAGAAGTAGATAGATTAGGAGCTAATGTTGTTGCTACAGAATGGTATTCTGGTGAACCAAAAAATTTGAGAAGACAATTTAAATATTTAAGAGAAGTTGGATTTGATTTACTTAGCGATGAAGAATCATTTGATGAAGCGCTTGGTATGGAAATAGATAGTTTAGATGCACTATTTGATGTTTCAGTAGATGATTATTTTGACTTACCTAAAACAAACAAACAAAAAATGACTTCATCCGATTCCTCAAAAGTTATTTTGAAAAAGATCCAAGGTCTTTATTTACCAATAGGAAAAGGTGAAGCTGAGTTTTTAGGTACACAAATTCCTATGTATAATTTAGATACAAGAGTTTTAGGAAATGCAAACTGGCAGGATTTAAAAATTTTAAAAAAAGAAAATATAGGACCTCATCTTAAAGGGTTATCTATTGTGACAAACTTTTATAAAGTCTCTAATGACACAATAGATTATAACTCTGAGCTACTAAAATCATACTATCGTGGATATAATACAGCTCAGTTATTGCTCAAACTATCAGTTGAAGAAAATAATAGACGTGGTTTATATCAATCTCTAATTAAAAAGAACTTTATTAATGGTGAAGGATTCTTCTTTGCGCCATCATTAATCAATAAAAATATTAATTCTGTATCTCAAATATTAGAGTTTGACGGTGCTACATTTTTAAATAGAGGAATAATGCATTCTGATTCTCTTCATATTATTTCTTCTCAAAATCAATAAAATAAATTGAATTTCACTGATTATTCTGATCACTTTAAAATAAAGAATTTTATAGCATGCATATCACATAGAGATCATGATTATAAATATGTTAGTAACATAGGAGCTTTTGTTTCTAATCTATCATTAGACAAAAAAAACTTAGTAATTCCAAATCAAACTCATTCAAATAATGTTTTAAATATTAATAAGTCAGGCTTGTATGAAGATATTGATGGATTAATTTCAGATAACAAAAAGTTAATATTAAGTATACGTGTCGCAGATTGTATTCCTTTATTTGTTTATTGCTGTAAAACAAAATATTTTGGATTAATACATTGTGGTTGGAGGGGAACGAAAAATAAGATTGTTTCTAACACTATAAACAAAATGAAATTTTTAGGATCAGACCCAAAAGAGATTAAAGTAGTTATTGGGCCATCAATTAATCAGTGTTGTTTTGAAGTGGATTTAGATGTTTCAAAATTTTTTTCTAAGAATTATTCAAAAAAGGGGAATAATTCAAAATATATGTTAGATATAAAAAAAATAGTTTATGATGAATTAATTGAGTCTGATATTCCTTGCCAAAATATCTACTTGGATAATGATTGCACATATTGTATCCCAAGTAAATATTTTTCATATCGTAGGGAAGGTGAAATAGCAGGCAGAATGATCGCAATCGCTGGTTGGAGTTTCTCTTGAATATAGTAGAAGGCATTTTTCTCGGATTTATTCAAGGCATCACTGAATTCCTTCCAATAAGTAGCTCAGGTCATTTGGTTATTGCTCAAAATATAATGGGTCTAAATCCTCCAGGAAATATGATCGAAGTAGCAACGCATTTAGGAACATTGATAAGTGTAATATTTATATATAAAAAAGATATTGTTACTATCATAACTGATTTTATTTATTCGAAAAATAGAAAATTTGTTTTCTTTTTAATTATAGGTACAATTCCATCCGTAATATTCGGTCTAGGAGGTAAATCAATTATCTTAACCTTATTTGAATCAACTAAACTGGTTTCAGTTTGTTTAATAATTACTGGATTAGTTCTTCTATTGTCAATTAGAATAGGTAGATCAAATTCGACATTCAATTTAAGTAACAGCTTTTTAATTGGTTTATCACAAGCATTTGCAATAATACCAGGAATTTCTAGATCAGGAATGACTATAACAACTGGAATGATGTTAGGTATTCCTCCTAAAGAAGCTGCAAGATTTTCATTTTTATTAGCTATCCCTGCGATTTCTGGAGCCGGTATTCTGACAGCTATTGAACCAATATCGGAATCAACTCAATTTAGATTTGAAGTTTTATTATCATCCTTTTTAACATCTTTTCTAGTTGGGCTCGTATGCCTTAAATGGCTTTTAAAAATATTAAATAATGGAAAATTCCATTATTTTGGTTTCTATTGTATTATTTTTGGCATAATAACTATTATATTTGTTTAAATGAAAAATTATAGATTACCAATCAAATCATTTGATATTGCTATTAATGATTTAAAAAATGATATACCTCAACCAGTTTATTTTTTAATGGGGGAAGACTATTTTTTACAAGAATTTTTTGTAAATCAATTGTTAAAAATAATTCAAAAGGATAAGCCAATACAAAAAACTATTTTAATTCCTGATGATATTGGTTCAAAAGATATTTTAGATAGATTAACATCTTTAGATTTATTCGATTCAACAAAGTTGTTTATTTTAAGAAATCCAAACGGTATAAAGGGAAATTTAAGAGATGAATTAGTTGAATATTGTAAGAATCCATCCGAGCAAAATATATTAATATTGATACAAGATGAGTATGGAACAAAAAATAAAATGTTAAAAGAGCTTGTAAAAATATCTAATCCGATTTCAGTGTCAATTCCTTTCGAAAGTGAAATGGTTAATTGGGTAAAATATTTTTTCAAAAAAAATGGATTAAAAAACATACCAAAAGATATAATTGAAACTATTATAAGTATTAGTGGTGATTCATTGTTTCATATAAAAAATGAAATCAATAAGATTTGTGTAAATATTAATTCTATTGAAGAACTGGATAGGGACTTTATTGAACAATTTTCTGGTTGGAAAAGAAAATATAGAGAATATGAGTTTTTTGATTATTTAGGACAACGCAATCTAATAAATGCATTGAAAATAGGAAGAACACTTGTTTCACAAAATATTACTATGGGTACTTTACTATATCCTTTAACTGAATTTTTTCAAGAATTGTTATTTATTAAAATTTTTAAGGGAACAAAATCCAATATAAAACGTTTTACTAATCTAGCTAACAGTATAAATAGAAAATTACCAAATTATGCTTCGAAATATTCAAGTAAAGAAATTGTCGCTGCGCTTAAGCGTCTTTCAAATATTGATTCAAAAATTAAAGAATCTAAATTAAATGATGAATCAGCTATTACAGAATTCTTATTCTCAACAATTAAAAATGGATAGTCATTTAAAATACACAGACGAGGATTTGATAGAACGTTTTCAAAATGGCGATGAACAGGCGTATGTAGAATTAGTTAATAGATATCGTGATAGATTAATGAATTTTGTATATCGATTTACAAATGATTCTGAGCAATCTGAAGATATTGTGCAGGACACTTTAATAAAATTGTATACTCATAAACACTACTATAAAAAAATTGCCAAGTTTTCAACTTGGATATATACTATAGCGGCAAATTATGCTAAGACCGAATTGAGGAAAAAAAAGAATAGAAAAACAACTAACCTAAGTCAAATGAGTTCAGAAGAAAAAGATTACGATTTACCTGCAGTACAACCAGATACAGATAAAGCAATAGAGAATGAGTATTTAGAGAAAAGAATTCAAGCTGCTATCAACACGCTTCCTTTACATTTTAAGACAGTAATTATACTTAGAGATATTCAGGAACTTTCCTATGATGAGATTAGTAATATAGCTGAAGTTCCTCTTGGCACCGTTAAATCAAGAATTAATAGAGCTAGAATACAATTGCAAAAAGAGCTCAAAGATATAAAGAAGGAGAAAAACTATTGATGGACCGATATAAATTTGAAGATTCAATTTCATCTTATTTAGATAATGAAATGAATCTAAAAGAACGTCAGGAATTTGAAGATTATATGAATGAAAACCCTGAGGCGAAGTCTCTTTTTGAAAATGTAAAAAACAATATTCATTTAATTAAAGAGATACCACAGATTAATACATCTCCAGATTTTATAAATAAGCTTTTTAGTCGTATTGAATATGAAAAGAATCGACCCTTAAAAAAAATTATCGAAAAACCTTCAAATACATTTTTTGGTTTTTCACCTCTTTATGCTAGTCTAATGTCAGTATTAGTTGTTTCTTTTATTTCAATTGGTTTAACAATGTGGTCTGACAATGTTCCTTCAGTAACTTCATTGCCTGAATTAAAAGGAAGTATTATTGATTCCTCTCCTGTGTCACCTTCAAATATTAATTTGATTAATAATAAAGAACTAGTTGCTACTAATGTTGATTCATCAATTGATTCAACAATCAATAAAAGCAAGAATTTAAACTTAGATGGAAAAGTTAAATTCGTAAAAAATAAACGCTGAATTTTAAAATAATTTAAATCCCTGTATTTTAATGTATTTCATCTCAGGGATTTCTATTTTTCATTATGTTATTTTATAGGCAAATCTCAGTCCTGTTACTGTTTTTTATGATAGTATTTCTTTTTTTTGTACCAGAACAAAAAAATTTAACTTTTATTATATTAAAAGGTTTAACTCTAGGTGCCCTTATAATTATATTTTTTGCTTATGCGGTTCCACGAGATTCATTGAGCAAATTTTTTAATAATAATAAATTATCTTCAGCTAGTTACAAACAATCTTCATCGATAATTAAAGATTACTACGATCATCTTATTAGCAATTCGGAAGAAATAATAACTACAATGAATGAAAACCTATCTGTTGGGATTTACATTCATGATGATAAAAATGGAGTTTATTCTATTCAAAATAAGATTCCAAATAATTTTGTAAATACGATCGATTCTAATAACAAAATTATTTACAATTTAATTGCTAAGAAAAAAACTCAAGTTATAAAGAAACAAAATAATGATACGGATTGGCAAGAGTTATTAGTTGAAAAATCATGGAGGGGTAGTGAAGCGATTATTGCTACACCTATTATTTACAAAGAATTTTCTATAGGTTTTGTATTAGTTTTTGTTCAACACTTTTCCAAAATAAACCCAAACGATCAATTAGTAATTGAAAAAATTGTTCATACCTTAACTACGGGTATGGAAGAGTTAGAAGAAATTGAAAAACTTATTATTAGTAATAAGTTTAAGTCTAAGCTAGCAAAACTAAATGAGCAACTAGATATAAAATCTGATGATAAAGAATTCATTCATTCAGTTAATGGAATTTGTCGTTCTTTTTTTCAGTATGATAAGTTGACCATATCTTTTTCAAATAAAGATAATTCTACAGCTGATATTATTTTAGTAGATGGTTTTAAAGATGATATAAATGAAGGAAATAATTTTGAAATAAAAAATACGATTCATGGTTTAGCAATTATTGATAATAAAACTATATGTTCTAATTCATGGTATGAAAAATTCCCTGAGATGAACCGTTTTTTGCAGAATGATCGTGATTTACATAGTTTCAAAAGTATTCTAAGTGTTCCAATTAGAATAAATGGAAAATCTACTGGCGTTATATCTTTAGAAAGAATAGATAGTAAAATTTTCTCAGCTATAGATATTAATTTTTTAGAATCACTATGCAGGATATTTTCAACACAAGTATATTTGAAAAATCAATATAATAAAGTTCATTTGTCAGCAATACATGATGGTTTGACTGGCTTATTAAATCATAATGCTTTTTTGAAACGTTTTGATGAAGAGTTAAGTCGCGCTGATCGCTTTAATCAGAGTGTGGGATTGATTGTTTTAGATATAGATAAATTTAAAAATATAAATGATAACTATGGCCATTTATATGGTGATTATGTTCTTGAAGAAGTGAGTAATATTATTGCTCAAAATGTTCGAACAATTGATGTCGTTGGAAGATTTGGAGGAGAAGAATTCTCAGTTTTGCTTGTCAATACAAATATTGATGATTGTATTCCAATGGCGCAAAGAATTGTAGATAAAATTTCTAATAAAACTTTTTTAAAAGATGGGATTGCATCACAAATTACTATCAGTGCGGGTATGGCGGGCTTTCCAACACATTCTGATCAATTGACAAATTTAATTGAAAAAGCTGATAAAGCCATGTATGAAACAAAATCTAAAGGAGGTAATGGAGTCACAATTTCTATATAATGTTAGTTGAAAAAAATATTTTATGATAGAAAATAAAAAACTAAGTTATTAATTACGATGAAAGCGATCAGCAATAATACAATTATTTTATTTTTAGCAGCTTTAATTGGTTGCCAATCAAGCAATTCAACTAAAAAACTTGATATTGAGCATAAATCATCAACGCAAAATAAAAATATCAATAATGAACCAAATAGCGAAGGTTTACGTTATTTTATGAATGGTCAAATGCTTATGAATCAAGGTGATTTTGCAATGGCAATAATTGAATTACAACAAGCTCTGACCTTTGACCCAAAAGTAAGTCCAATCCATACAGCAATTGCTGAGTGCTATTGGAATATTGGTAAGCCTGAACTAGCTAAAAAACATTTGCTAATAGCAATAAAACAAGATCCGCAAGATGAGCAAGCTTTACAAATGATGGCAGATCAGCTTATTGTTCAGCGAGAATACATTGAAGCAGAATCGATTTTTAAACAATTAAACAAAATAGATCCAACTAATATTCGATATATTATTGCACTCGGAGAACTTCTTAAAGTTAAAAAAGACTTTTCTGGCGCTATGAATTTATATTTAAAAGCATTTTCTTTAGAACCAGGTAGATATGAATTGTTGGATAATGCAGGACGTTTTGCCCTTCAATTAGATGACTACAATAAGTCAAAATCAATTTATAAACAATTGTCAGAGACGGTACCTAATGAAGAAAGATATTTATTCATATATATTGATTTATTATCAAAATCAAAATCTTATATTGAAGGAATAGAACATATTGAATTGCTAAATAAAAAGTATGGTGAAACTGCAGTCAGAAATTTTCAATTAGGTTTATTACATTATCGTTCTGGAAATACTGATAAAGGTCTTTATTTAATTGAAAATTCTATTAATGAAATCCCGCAAAAAATTGATAATTATTTTTCTTTATTTGAAATATATATTGATAGTGAGAGTTATAATAAAGCTGAAAGTTTATCTGATAAATTAATTGCAGATTTCCCTGAAGATTGGCGCGGGTATTATAGTAGATCCATAGTATATATGAATCAAAATAATTATAGAGGTATAATTACTTTATTAGGACCAGTTAGCGAAACTTTTAGAGATATTTATTCAATCCAATATATTCTTGGTATCTCTCATAATAGATTGAAGCAATATGATGACGCAAGAAATTATTATGAAAGAGCTTTAGTTATTCAGCCTAGCTCGATTAGCTTACTTCATTCAATGGCAATACTATATGATTCATTAAATGAATGGGATAAGTCAGACAAAATTTATATGAATCTTATTAAATCTGATAGCTTAGATGCACAAGCGTTTAATAATTATGCATACAGTTTAGTAGAGAGAAATATAGATTTGAAAAGAGCATTAAGTATGGCAAAAAAAGCGATTTCTATAGAACCAAATAATGCTTCTTACCTTGATACTATTGGATGGATATATTACAAATTAGAAGACCTAGAGAAAGCCCAAAAATTTTTGGAAGCTTCATTAGAAATCATAGATGATAATGCTGTAGTCTTGGAACATTTAGGTGATTTAATGATGAAAGGCAATAAATCTAAAGATGCTAAAAATTATTATTTACGTGCTCTAGAGCTAGATAAAAACAATCCTATATTAATTAAAAAGGCTTCACCTGAATAAAATAGGATATTTAGTTATAATTATTTTGATTGGGTGCTCAACTGCTCCTGATACATCAGTTGATGTATTTAGTTATCCTGAATTAAAAAATAAATTATACTGTAGAGGTAATGGTTATATTTTATCTAAAGGAGCTCTAGAAGGTAGATTAAACTTTAGTTTTACATCTACTCAAGATACTGCTCATATTCAGTTCAAAGATATTATTGGTAGAAAAGTGCTATTTTTAGTAGTGGCTAATGATCAAATAGATGCATGGGATATGCGAAAAAATATAAGATATGATAAACAATCAATTATTATAGCCTTACCTATGTTTGAATTGATTAAACCAGGTGAATTAAGGAAGTTTCTTTGGGGTGAAATTCCAGATGAATTTTCTAATACTGAATTAATTAATTCTAGAACAAAAAAACTTAATGGACAAATACAATTTAAATCTAGACAAACAGAAATTGGATCGTTAGTTGATTATGTATCATTCAAAATGATTGAAGAGAAGGATGAAATAAATTTTGAAATAATAAAAAGAGAGTTTGATATGCAATATCCACATCTCATTAAGAATATTCCACAATCAATAAAATTTTTAAAGGATAGATCATGAAAATTTCAGTAGTTGTCCCAGTATACAATGAGGTTGATTCAATTCCTCAACTTCATAATGAATTAAGAGCAATATTGTCTGATTTTGATTCATATGAAATTTTTTTTATTGATGATGGTTCTTCTGATGGATCAGATCAAGAGATTAAAAAAATAATCGAGACTGATTCAAAAATAAATTTAATTCAATTCTATAGAAATTTTGGAAAATCTGCAGCTCTAGCTGAAGGATTCAAATACGCTACTGGTGATTATATTATTACTATAGATTCTGATTTGCAAGATGATCCAAAAGAAATTCCAAATTTGATCAATGAGTTAGAAAAAGGTAATGATTTAGTTTCAGGTTGGAAAAAAGATAGGAAAGATCCACTTTCTAAAAAGTTGCCTTCAAAATTATTCAATTTTATTACACGCTTATTTACTGGTGTTAGAATACATGATTTTAATTGTGGATTAAAAATTTATAGAAAAGCTGTCATAAAAACGTTGGATCTCTATGGTGGACGTCATCGTTATATACCGGCTATGGCGGGTCAGAAAAAATTTAAAGTTTCAGAAATAGTTGTAAACCATCGCCCCCGCATTCATGGAAAAACAAAATACGGAGGTTCTAGGTTTTTCCATGGACTGTTTGATTTAGTGTCGATCTTATTTTTATCAAAATATACTCAAAGTCCGATGTATTTTTTTGGTAAAGTCGGGATGATAACTTTCTTCGCTGGAATATGTATTGAGACATATGTCATTTATTTGAAATATTTTATGGGAGAACCTTTTGCAAAACATATGGCACTATTAATGCTTGGAATATTAATTATTGTTATTGGAATTCAATTTTTTTCAATTGGTCTTGTAGGGGAAATGATAGCCAATTCAAATCAAGATAAAGAAACTCGAGTTAAAAAGGTTTACTAAGTACTAAAATTATTTTTTATGAAAATAATACTTATTGGACCTTTTCCACCTTATCGAGGAGGAATTTCATTATTTAATCATTCATTGGCCAATGAGTTTGAGAAAGAGCATGATGTACATAGAATCTCTTTTTCACTACAATATCCAAAAGTTATGTTTCCTGGAAAATCACAATTTTCTGAATTCCAAGGAAAACCCTCTAAAAAATTGATCAATTCAATAAATCCAGTAACTTGGAAAAATACTGCAAATTATATTAATTCAATAAATCCTGATTTAGTTATTTTTCAATATTGGATGCCATTTTTTGCACCAGCTTTTAATTCAATTGCTAAAAATATAAGAAGAGGATGTGATGCAAAGATATTGGTTAATTGCAATAATGTAATACCGCATGAGACAAATCTTGCAGATAATTTGATGACCAAGTCATTTTTTAAAAATTGTGATTATTTTATGGTAATGTCTTCTGAGGTTGAAGCGGACTTAAAATCTATAATTAGTAAACCCAAATACAGGAAGGTTCCTCATCCTTTATATAATTTTTTTGGGAAAAAAGTTTCTAAACAAAAATCGCGAAAAGAATTGAAATTAGGAGATGAAAAATTAATACTTAATTTTGGATTGATTCGTGATTACAAAGGTTTAGATATTTTAATTGAATCTGCTAAAACAATAAAAACTAAAATAGATAATTTCAAAATTATAGTTGTTGGAGAATGTTACACTAGTGAAAAAACCTTTGTTGATTTAGCAAAAAAATTTAATGTAACAGATTGCATAGACTTTAGATTTGAGTTCATTCCTGATGATAAGGTTAAATATTATTTTTCTGCAGCAGATCTTATTGTATTACCATACAGATCAGCTAGCCAGAGTGGTATTGTACCAATAGCCTATCATTTTGATAAGCCTGTAATTGTCTCAAATGTAGGAGGATTACCAGAAGTTGTTGAAGTTGGGGAAAGTGGATTTGTATGTGAACCAACACCTAATGATTTATCAAAATCAATAATCAATTTTTTTGATCACGATTTGAATCAGTTCACTGAGTTTATATCAGAATATAAAATGAATTTCTCATGGAGCAGTTTTGTAAAAAATATTATTAGTTTATCAAAAGAATAATGAATAAATCAGTAAATATTTTTATTCTGAATTGGAATGGCAAAAAAGTTGTTCATGAATGCTTGGATTCATTAATGAAAATCTCATATTTAAATTCTAATGTTATTGTTATTGATAATGGTTCTAAAGATGATTCTATAAATTTTATATCTAAAGAATTCCCCAAGGTAAAAATTATAGAATTAAAACATAATTACGGTTTCGCTAAGGGCAATAATATGGGATTTAATTCCATTGATAAGGCAGATTATTCTATTTTTATAAATAACGATACTATTGTTGATTCTGATTTTGTTGAACCATTAATAAATACACTTGAAGCAGATGAGAAAATAGCTCAAGTTTCTCCTAAAATATTTTACCATCACCAAAAAAATAAAATTTGGTATGCTGGAGCTACAGTCAATTTGCTAATTGGATATATTCGACATAATGGAATTCGAAAAAAAGATAGTACAATATTTTGTTATCCTTCGATAACTGATTATGCAACTGGATGCTGTGTATGTATGCGCTCAAATGAATTTGATGAAATTGGTATGTTTGATGAATCTTTTCCAATGTATTGTGAAGACGTTGACTTGTCATTGCGATTTAAGAAAGCAGGTAAGAAGGTTTTCTACGTTCCTGATTCTAAAGTTTGGCATAAAGTCTCATACTCGATTGGAGGAGAGTTTTCAATTAATAAATGGAAAATAAAGCAACTGGGAAAATTTAAACTGATTAGTAAACACTTAAATTCTTTAATAGTGATCTTAATTTTTCCTTTACTAGTTTTATTATCACTTATCGAGTTAGTAATGAATTCATTAATACGCTGGTTCAGATAAAA
>CEQP01077230.1_pt1 | contig 12614 bp, 10 predicted proteins | sample 356291 | NCBI WGS metagenome assembly CEQP01 (sample SAMEA2621221, study PRJEB7988) | marine metagenome | isolation source: saline water (ENVO:00002010), including | reverse complement strand
GTCCATGTCTTGGAAATGATTGTCTAACTATCACAGGAAGTGGTGAAGAACATCGTGCGAGATATTGTTATGATTGTGTAGGGATAGTCTATAAGCATAAGAAGGGATGTCTGTGCAAGGACTGTTTTAAATAATAAATGTATATATCATATGGTTGATTGATGAGAAGATAGATTTCATTACATTCATTGTTATCATATGTTTTTGATAATTCAGAGTGTTGTGAAAATGCATGATCACTTCCATATATTTTTTAAAGTGATTAATTTCATCATAATTCATAATTTTTTTACTCTTATATGTTTGAATGATATCATAACCAACCAGTTCAGTAAATATCCTTAATAATTTTTCCTCTCTATCATGTTCATGTGTTTGGTACAATTCTTTTTCAATTGTATTCATTTTTTCAAGGAATAACGGACATCCTTTAAATTCCCTCAATGCCCAAATCATCTTTTTATTTTTATCAGAGATCATTAAAGAAGGGAGAGATACTGATTTCCTTTCTGGATGGATCATATTCGTGAGTAATTTCGAAGAATGAGGGTTGACTTTGTATGTATCATAGATTGAACGTGGATTTCCTTTGATTTCAGGGAGTTTTCCTCTCATTAAAGATAGATAATCAATATCACCATAGAAGATAATATTACCTCGTGTATCCATCCCTCTTCTTCCTGCCCTCCCAGACATTTGAAGGTATTCTTCTTGTGTAAATGTAACTCCATTAATCCCTAAGAAGCACGAAGTACGGACAGGTAAATCAATCCCAAGACAGAGTGTTTTATCAGAGATAACAATTCCGATCTCTTTTGAAGAAAGGAGTTTTTGAAGGATCCAATTGTATTCATCGGGCATATTTTCAATGTACAATCCAATCCCTCGTTTTAACATTTGGAATAAACAACTTTCATAGGGGATTTTAATACCTAGAGTTTCCTTAATCTCTCTTCTTACTTCACGAATCGTATCTGCATCCATAGGTTTATTTGATTTTGTAAAAATAAAATCTTTATGTTTTTGGAATACATCTTGATAACAAAAATCAGGATTCATTAAAAATTGATTCATTTCACTAATTAAATTCTTTTCTTGTTTTCCTTCTAGACAATCGATTTTACTTTGATAGTATTTATTCATTACTGAAAGATAATTATCTTTTTCTTTCCGGTCATATATTTCCATCTTTTCTTTGATAAAATATTCAGGGTTGGAAGCATGACCAACCTTAATACTGGATTGATAGACTTCTCTTTTTTCAATATAATCTTTGTATAAGGATTGTTTTTTTTCGAGTATGTCATAGTGAAATGGATATTCTTCTCTTTCTTGTTCATCAAGTAGTTGATAGATAGTATCAAAGATAGAACGACATTCTTTTTCATCCGTATGGAACATTAACATAGGGAACATATCCTTTTGTTTCGCTTGTCGAATAAACTGAATCATATCGCTTTGTTTCGAAGGTTCACTTTTGAAATGATCAATCACTTTTTGAACTTCTTCTGGGTAATCTTTATTAAATTCAATTAATTTCTCTTTCAGAAACAATTCATATTGTTTGCAATCATTTAATGAGATTAATTTTTTTGAAAAGTATTCATCTGGAGAATATCCATCCATATCAATATGATCTTCGAACACGGATTCTATTTCTTCCCATAGTAATGCGCAATCATTCGGTGTATAGGATATCTGATTATGAATAAATTGACCGTCGATTGTATGAAAAGCACACATAGGATGTACTTTTTTGAGTTGTTTTCCATTCCATGACCATCTTTGTTGGTTAATAAATCTTTCATTGTACTCGAGATAATGAATTTTTTTCTGAGGATTAATTTTTTGAAACGTATCTCTTAGAAAGTCGATATTTTGAACGGTTGCAGAAAGTGCTAAGAAAGGACAATTGATGAGTTTGATTAGGTTTTCATATATATCTCCATCATCCTCTTTATTTAGATTATGAATCTCATCAAACACAGCGTAATCAAAACAACTACCAATGGAAGGGATCATATTCTCAATTTCTTGAGGAGTACCAATAAAAATATTTGTTTTTGAATCATAAGAATAATTTGATTGATTATCAACCAAAAAATGAACTTTCAGACCCATATGAACAAAATGTGCTCCAACTTGATAAACAACCGGTTTTGCCGGACAAACATACAGTACCTTTTTATGAAAGATACCGGCGGACATAGCTATAAATGTTTTACCTGATGAAGTAGGTGCTTTTAAGATAACACTCTCTTTTTGATGAACATGGCGAATTATCTTCAATTGCCATTCATCAAACTTCCGTTCTTTAGTATTCCAATAATCGAGGGGTGGGAGCATATGACCCATCTCTTTCATCATATAAAGTTGATAATCATAATCATCCAGTAGTGCATCCACTTTCTGAATGATTTCATGGTTACTATTTTTCTCTCTAAGGTTAAAAAAAAGTACAATAATATACTTCATAGAGTGTTTCTTCTTCTCCCAAAAATAACCTAATAATTTAATTTTAAAGTCATTTTCCCCTTCTTCGGTTTTAAGATGTTTTAGTAATTCAAAAGGATTATCATCTTTTAATTCTTCAAATAGGAATGTTATCTTTTTTTGATCATCTTCATAATTTAGTTTTTGTCTTTTTTTAGTTTGTTCTTGAATAATTAGATCTTTTTTTTTGACTACTTTCTTTTTCCCTTTGTGATAATTCTTCTTTTTTTTTGTTTCTTTTTCTTCTTTTTGAACACTATCTTCGATCATATGTTTAAGGTTGATAGTAAGGTTTGAAGCAAGATCCCGTAAAAAAATAAGGAAATCTTGTTTCTCGATTACCTGTTTTTGAAGGGTTTTCAACATGTTAACTACATAAATAGTGTATTATTTGTTTAAATATTATTACCTTGCGGCTGCTGCTGCTTCTCTACGAACAGCATCGGTATCTGCTGCTTGTTGTTCGGCAAGACGTGCCTCATTCACGGCATCTCGAACTGCTTGTTCTTCGCGAGCAACTTCATTTTGTTGACGTGTTTCTTCGAGTGCGGTTGCTAATTCTAATTGTTCTTGTGATGTTGTACCAGTAAAATCAGCAGCGGTTTCAATATTTGCGGTAGTGATCCCTGCTTCCGATACTGCTGCAGCAGCAAGTGCTGCGTCATCTGTTCCAACCATTTCACTTTCTTCTGCTTCTCTGGTTGTCCTTGTTTGTTCAGCAACTGTTGGAGGTGGGGGAGTTTTGGAACATCCTGAATGGACTAATTCATAATCAGTTGTCTGGTAAGCAGCACCCACTTTTGAAGGAGAACTACAATAGAGCATTTTATTTGTATTCGGGACATTATATTGTTCTTCTGTACAGGTTATGGTTGATAATCCACAATTTTCGTTATCTGAAGAACAACTATCATAAGGTATATTGTAAATCTCTTTAATTTCAGTTGAAACGGGACAGGTTACTGGGACACATGTACCATTCCATACAGGATAATGTGTTTCAATTTGTTTGTAGTTGCATGCTGTTTCATCACAGGATGGCGGTGTACCGGGAATTGGGGGAGTACATTTTTGATTCTCTTTATCGCTATTACTTGGATACTTACAATTCGGACTGCTAACTTTTCTTTCACAATTATCGATAGGTTCACAAATATCTTCAAATGTATTTCTTCCTTCACAAGAAATCATTCGAAGTTCATTTTCAGATGAAAATTCTGGTTTTGGTAAAAACGAATAACCGGGTTTACAACGGAAACTATTCACACATTCATCAAAAGAAATCCTCCCTCTACAATAAGAGTCAACGTTATCACTGCTTTGCTCGATTAATTTTTGGATTAAGTATTGTTTTGGATCAATATTTTCTACAATTGTATTTAGTTCTTCAGTACCACCATTACTGTTGTATCTTTCAAATAAGTCACCAATAGACATACCTATATATTCCCTGTATTCGTTTGATACTTCTCTTCTATCGATATTACCTTCAATGAGTTTATCTTCCTCCACTTCACAACGATCAAATTTAGGTATGCAACAATTTATATTATTGTAATTATCGACTTCTGGATAGTATTCATTACATTCACTACTATTCGTACTTAGAGAGTAACCCGTCAAACAACTACCACAATTCTGTCTTATATCTACATTAGGAAGGGCATCTAAAGAAGATTGTTTACATCTTTCACTTGTTTCTATTTTTGATGTCCCATACAAACAACTACATTCATGTTTTGTTGTTTGTTTTTTACATGTCGGTGGATTTCCTTCGTAATAATAACCATCATTACATTTTTTTGTTAAATCACACAATTCTAAACCATCACTAAAACATTTCTCTGGGGGGACTTTATGACCATTTCCACATGTACAGGTTCTTTCTTTACATTTTCCATCAAAGGAGGAATATTTTTTATAGAAATTCTTTTTTGTTTCTTCATTAATAAAGTCGGGGATCTTACATGATTCTCCAGCAGAGGAGGTAGGTGGTGTATAAATACACCCCGGTTCTTTGATACTACAATCTACACCGGCTGTGAGTTTACAAATATCTGATTTACTTATCATTGAAAACCCAGGTGGACATATACAGTCAACTTCTTTCTCAAATAGACAATTTTCATCTTCTAAATCATATACATTTTCTCCATGGAGAACCATTACACTATCTCCATTTAATTTACAAGGACACGAATTATTTGGAGTACTACACCTTTCCTGATTTGATTCATAGTCATCATTTCCTGTTCCAACACAATAACGGTATTTTATTTCACCATCTTTATAATCACATGGTTTTCCAGGACCATTTTTATCATTCTTTTCTATTTCAATAATTTCATACTTTTTGAATTGAATTCCACAGCGACTTTTTTCGCCACCACAACTTTCTTTGTTCCACGGTGACCACCCTCCTTTGCATCGATTCCCTTCAAAATAGAATTCACCTTCAATATTTCTTTCTTGAATACTATCAAGTCCACCTTCTCCTACTTTATCCTTGATATCTGCGTCTAATGAGATAGTTACCTCTTCTGTTTTTATCTTGGGTTTAATTCTTTCTTTTTTAAATAATGTATTATCAAGGATACTTTCGTATTCAGCATACTCAGTACTTTGATTATCTGTTAATGGTTGATAAACCTTCTTTCCTTTATTAATTTTCCCTCTTTCATTGGATTGAATCCCACCAGCACGTTGTTCATCAACCATAGTATTGTATTTGAAAATAATCTCTTGGAGTGATGAGTCTATTGAAGGTGTATTTTTTTCATCTTCTTTAAAAGGGTAAGATGCGTATTGTTCAAATGAATGATCTCGACAACATAGAATGGCGATTATAAATGAGATCATTAGAATTAATAATATATATTTAAAAGACTTTTTCATCTATATAATATAGTATGTTAAAAAAAATATATCAAAAAGATGGAATTATAGTTATTTTGAATGATAAATCAATGACAAATAAAGATATGGAATTATGTTATTTAATCACCAATAGTTATGATCCAAAGAAACAATTTGAACAATATAAAAAGGAATATTATGAAACGAAAGGATTTATTTACCCCCAGTTAGATTAAAATTAACCGTAAATAATTTTATGAATTGTGCTACGACATATGCAATAAAAATCAGTAAAATTATTTTTGTGTATATATTTTTCTCAAAATCTTGGAAGAACTGACTTACACCAAGATCAGGAAGATCGACCTTCATATTGTTCTGAGTGAATAAACCCGAATAAATTTCTTTTAAAAGTTTTGTATTTTTATGTACTTCTCCATTACATTTTTGTTTTTCATAGTATTCTGAGATATCAATTACTTTTTGAATTAGATTCGGAAGATACTTCAGAAGTTTATTTGTAATAATTCTCATTTTATCATTGTATTTTTCATCATCTACATTATCCGTGTTCATTTTCAAGAATTTTCCCATCATTTGTGTTGGATTAGATGTTAATCCAACTTTACATATTTCATCCGTAAGATAAACAATATCCAAACATTTCTCGAATTCATTCGGTTCAATCATTAGGAATTTTAGTATCTTTGCTTCAATGTAAAGTAAATCTTCGCGATTCTTTGGATCCCCTAGATCAGTTAGTTTGGTATAATTATGAATTCTTCGTAGATGTTTGTCATCATCATGTTCTGTAGTCATTAATTGATTCATACATGTCTCAAAATTATAGTTAATTACATCATCGGTAGTAATTCCAAAGAATTTTGCCATTGTAAATTTTCCATCTTCACTACTTTCACCTTCACCTTCTTCAACTCTTTCAATATTATTTTTCATTAACCAATCGTACACTTGTTCAACCACCATTCTCCCTACATTATGGACCGGAAAGATATGTTGTAAAATACCACCTGTGATTTTGTGAATATTTTCTAATTTTTGATAGTCTCTTATATAAGAAGGAAGGATTAGTTTTAACTGTTCATCCGATACTTGTGGTCGATCCCACCATTCCAGTTGAATTCCATTATCAGCAAGAGGAATTGTATAATCATTCATCACAACTGTATTGTTTGTTTCATCAATTTGATTTGCATAATTACTTTCTAGTTTTTCTGTTTTTTTAATTTTGGACCAATCAATCCCACGATCCATATAATCTACATTGTAGTCAATGGTTTGTTTTAAAGTATCCTCACTAGGTAGATCAGGGAATTTATAGACATTGCCTTCTTCAGGGGCTACAAGTTCACCACATGGTAGATCTAAATCTTGAGGAATATTTTGAGAATTGTATTCTTTGAGTTCTTCCTTTATCATTTCATTGTTTGTTGCGTTACTTAAATAGGAGGTTAATGCTTCTGGATTTGTATTTAAATAGCGATATGCTGGTTTCATACCTAAATGGTCATAGTGTTCTTCAGGATGGTCAGCATCATTATAGACTTTTTTAGTATAGGGATATTGACAATAATCCCGGCAATCCATTTTCTTACAATTATCTGCTTCACTTAAGGGTGCCTCACCCGGTTCCTTTCCAGGAGGGCGACAAGGTTTGTTAAAATTATCCTTATTAACCCATTTCGCACAGGTTTGTTTTGTTGAATCATTTTCGTTTTCTATATAACGACAAAAGTTACAATCATTCATAATATAATAAATATATATTAATTTATCCAATTAGTTCGTTATTTTTTTTATCTTATTCTGGGCAGTTTCTAAATATCGAGATCCCTCAATTAGTTTCGCAATCCCCTTAAATAGACTGTTTTGTTGATAATAATAATTACTAATTAAAATAGAATCTAATCGTTTTCTTCCTTGGATACGAAAATCATATGCTTTCATAAATTCCCTCCAATCAATATCTAAATTCACATGTTTGATTGTACCACAAGATGTTTTGAACGAACCATAATACTTATTTGGCATATATTTATGAAGGTTTTCTGCTAATCCTTGTTTCCATGGTGCAATTTGATACCAGACCCTTTTCCTTTTACAACAGGATAAAATATCTGTTAAACTTTGATCACCTGTAACTAATATGTCTCTTACACTATCTTTCATAAGGGAAATAAATATCTCTCTTTTTTGAGGTAGAATATCCGCCCGGAAGGTTATTCGAGATTTGGAGTTTTCCTTGTCATAAATTGGGCCGGCGGATCTTCCACCTTCTTTATCAATAAAATAAATAGAATCATAGTATTTCTTAATTATTTTGATAATTGTTCTCCTAAAATGATCATTTTCAAAAACCTCCTCATCAATCCATGATGGTATTACTACCTCAAACTTAGGATGTTTTTTATGGTAATTCTTACATATCATTTCTATGAAAGATAGGAAACAATACTTTGAATGGACCCCCCATGAGGGTGATGGTTGAATATAAACTAATGCATAGGGTTTTTTCATTAGATTCTGTTGTTTAATAGGATAATCATTCATTAGTAAACCGAGTTGTCCTTTACCAACGCCAATGGGGAACGTATACGGGGGGAATTCACCATTGTATTCACTGACACTAAAGGTATTGAATACATCTGCGGAAGGAGCGAGCTTCTGAAATTTTCGAATACTGAATTGATAATTAATAATTGGAATAACAATCATAATATCAAACTTAACTTTTTTTGTTAATTTTAATTCATCATAACCACTACATTCCGCATCATCATATGTAGAACCATCTTTCCGAACTAATTTATAAAAGTTAATCCCTCCTACACCTAAATCTTTATACTTTTGAGGATTTGTTGTACAAATCGATATTTTTGATGAAGGATACCATTTTTTTAAATAATCATGAAATGTTTTTGTTACGATAATATCTCCAAAACCACCACATGGGACATTAAATAAACCAATTTTTACATCCTTGTAATGTTTTCTTTGTAATTTTTCTTTTTCACATGATCTCCATAGTACATTATAGAGGTCTTCATATTTTTTTGAACTATGAATTAATTTCATTACATCTGAAACCTTTGATTCCATACTATAATATAATATAGTATATATTATATATTTATGTTTGGAGGTGAATTACTTGCGACTGGTTCAAGTAGTTGTGTATTTAATCCTAATTTCCCGTGTAAAAAAAATGGAGTGATTGATGATGAAAGGATCTCAAAAATAATTTATAATCCTGGAGCAAGGGAAGAAAGTCAACATGAAAAAAAGATGAATGAAGAAATCAAGAAAATAAGAGGTTATTCCTCTTGGGCTATTATTTTTGATCAATTCTGTAAACCTTTTCCAAAAGATGTTTTATCTACCTATGATAAAAGAGGTATGGACAATTGTCTCGATGAAGAATATGAAGACCTTGTGGATGATTTTGATGAAAATAGTTATATGATGAATGGTATTTATGGAGGGGAAACTTTTGATGATTACTTTATGAAAATGTTTGAGTATAAAAAAATGAGTGTTACACAACGGGATAAACAATTTTTAAAACTTATGAATATGATGGAACCCTTATTCCTAGGATTAAAAAAAATGGATGAAAAGAATATCATCCATAATGATATTAAACCAAATAATATAGTGGTACATGATGGTGTGTTTAAATACATTGACTTTGGATTAGCCGGTCAGTTGTCGGATAAAAATCATTTTCGAGAAAGATCTTTGGATGAATTAAGGTCAGACCGTATTTATATGTATTATCCATTAGAGTATCTATTGTACTATGCAACGAGGAAACAATTAGAGGATGAAATACAGAGAATTAACACAAATTACGTAAGGAAAAATTATGATTTATTAAGTAATGTTCATTATATCTATGGTAGGGATATAACTACTATTTACTACGATACTGTTTATCAACTAAGGAATAAAAAGGTTAATCAAACAAAAATGCTCAAAAGTATAGATACATACAGTCTTGGTATTTTGATACCTATGCTATTTTTAAGATCTGAAGTTTTTGAAGCGGTTCAACAAGAGAGTCAGTTAATGGACGATTTTTATACACTCTTTGGTATGATGACTTCCCCTTTATCACATTCTATAACTGCAGAAACTGCATACAAACAATTCAAACAATTATTGAATAAATATAAAAAATATGGGAAGAAAACACCTGTAAAAAGAAGGACAAAGGCACGGAAAAAGAAGAATATGATAAAGAGAAAAATGAAGAAGAAGAGAACCAATCGAAGAAAGTAACTAGACAAGGAAGTATGAACCTCCAAGCATGAGGAGAATACCCGCTATTTTTTTCATAGTAATTTTTGATTTATAAATGAATGCTGCAAGGAAGAATACAAATAATGTATTGAGACTAATAATTGATTTTGCATATCCTGGATTATCACAATTTTTGATGGCGTTATAGATCGACGGATCAATAATGAAATAGACTATCAATAAACGTACTAGAATAATAACAAAGTCATTTAATTTTGGTTTTTGAATCTTAAATCCAGTCGTAAATACATATATCATTGTCCCTATAAAAATAATAATATTAGCTATCACCATATACTGGACATAGTCAAATCTCTTAATAAAGTCAAGTGAAACTATATCTCGAATTGAAATAAAAACAGCAGCAAGTAGGGCATACAATAACCACGTCTCCATTATATAATTATCAATATATTAAGTTTAAAAAATCTTTTTTTTTATTTCTTCTTAATTATGAAGTTAAATGAAATTAATTTTGACCTCCTATCTGATAAGGAACTAATCATGATATGTTTAAAATACAAAATAATTCAAAAGGAGGATATTTCCAAGACAACTCGGAAAGAATTATTAAATATCATTAAATCATTTTTACAAAAAAAACTAAATGTCTATGGACAGAGAAAAGAAGAGAATGATACAAATATTAAATCTGTACAGATACAACGAAGGATGTCGACTTCAGGGAGACTTCAAAAAGATATAAATCAAAGGACGGTTCCACGTCCAACTATTCAACGGAGGATGTCACATCCAATTACAAAGATAGAAAAACTGGATGCGAAAGAAACCATCCAAAAAAATGAAGTAGAACATGTTTCTAAAAAAGAAGTTAAACAAGAAATAAAATCAATGAACCCTCAATATGATAGGATTGGTATCTATCCTCCGGTAAAGAGGTTGATTGCCATGGGTGATGTTCATGGGGACCTACGAGTAACATTAATCGCATTAAAATTAGCAGAAGTCATACCTCAACAATCCAATGAACAAAACTTAAATGATATCCATTGGTGTGGTGGATCAACTTGGGTCATTCAATTAGGGGATCAAATTGACCGTTGTCGTCCAGATGATCTAGTTAAAAATTGTATTAAAGATTTTTCGGATGTATTTGAGGACGAAGGGAATAATATGAAAATTATTCGATTATTTTTACGTTTAGATGATGAAGCTCGAAAAGAAGGAGGAAGAGTACTGGGATTATTAGGTAATCATGAATTGATGAATATTGACAAAGACTTCCGTTATGTTTCTCCTCTTGAATTCTTAGAATTTGTTCCTGAAAAAGATAGGATAAGCAAATATACAGAGGATGGTTATCCTTTAGGTTATTACCATCGCACAAAGGCGTTTCAAAGAGGTGGAACGATTGCAAACACATACGCTCAAAGAAAGAAATCAATTATGGTTATTGGAAGTTTTCTTTTTGTCCATGGAGGATTGACGCGGGATCTAATGAATAAATATTCAATTGCGGGAATAAACCAAGTGGTTTCAAAATGGTTGTCTAAGGAAAGTAATCAGATAGAGGATAAAATATTTGATGAAATATTTAGAGATGATGATGATATGTCCCCTTTTTGGTGTCGTATCTATGGTGAAGATGATGAAGAAAATACGGAAGAAACCTTCAATGAACTACTCCATATTATGAATCAAAAAAATAAATTATTAATGCCTGTGAAGGGTATGGTAATTGCCCATACACCCCAATTTATGGATAATAAATATCTTAATTCAATCTATAACAATCGTTTGTGGCGAATTGATGTCGGTATGTCACGAGCATTTGGTGAACATAATGTATGTAGTGATGATAAATATCGTCAAATCCAAATCTTAGTTATTCATGACAATCAAAAGTTTGAAATCAGAAAGAAACCATTCAATTCAGAAAGACATCCAACTACAGGAATTGGAAATACAGTCGATATTTTGAATGAGAAAATGTATTAATCATCATCAATTGAGTTAACACTTTGAAATGAATCTTCCGATAAATTATCAATTCCTTCATCCAAAAAAGTAACTTTTTTACCTTTTTCAAGTATGTGAATGACATTGTTACATGATACTTTGATTTTATGGATAAATTGATGATCAAGTTCAGATAAATCGATTGTTTTCATTTTTCTTAATAAAATAGTTGTTCTTTGATGTGTGTCAGATAGGATATTCTGTAAGGTTGGATGATGGGCATATATCTTTTTTTTTAATAATTGATTCTTAGTTCTTTGATTTTTTAATTCACTTCTTATATAGTTTATTTTTCCTTGATAAAATTTATAAAGATAACCTAAACTAATACCATTTGTAAGGAATAGAATGAATAAGTATTTAAAGTATGGAAGCATATTTTCTATACTATTTTAAATAATAAAATATTTGTTTATAGTAAGTACTTAATTACTTAAATGAGTGTTAATTTCCAACAATTAGCTCCCATTTTGGCAGCATGCATGACAACAGGAGGGGTTATCTTTCAAATTGGAAAACATGCTGAGAAGTTAGAAATCATTAGTTTGAAAGTAGAGGCGCAGGAAAAAAAAGAAGAGTATTACAATCAATCGATTAATCAATTACTAGGGTCAATGAATATATTAAAAAATGATGTTGGTAATATTAAAGAGGATATTAAGGAGATTAAGGATTACATGAGATCTAAGTAATATTTGTTAACAAAGATGGAACCCCTGCTTGTTCTTTATCTAGTTCTGTAGATTCCGGCATTGAAATATCTTGAACCATATCAAGCATTGGTGCAATGTTTTCATATTCTTTTTTTGAAACATTCCCTTCTTTATCAACTCCTCCTGTTAGTCTAAAGATTTGATCAAGAAGGTACTTTGACTTTAGAGCACACTCTTTCCATTGTTCAATCTCAGTTTTCTTAGGTTTGTATTCAACATCAATTACGATATTTGTTCCCTCATAATCTT
>CEQP01031741.1_pt1 | contig 12615 bp, 11 predicted proteins | sample 356291 | NCBI WGS metagenome assembly CEQP01 (sample SAMEA2621221, study PRJEB7988) | marine metagenome | isolation source: saline water (ENVO:00002010), including | reverse complement strand
ACTCCCAAGTCCAAGACTCCCAAGTCCAAGACTCCCAAGTCCAAGACACCACCCAAAACTCGGCGCCCGACTACACGTTCTATGAAACCAAAATAACACTTAAGTCAAGACATATTAAACAAAAAATCATGTTAAGCGTTTTCCGCTTCTACATTTTACTCATCACACCCTACACGGTATTCAAATACCACTACTACAAAGGCGACCTAAGTCAATCGAGCTTTTGAAATTTTTCAACTAAAAAAATGGAAGATCTCCAAAGCCTCATGTCTTGCCTCGACGAAATCTCCAACGTGATTGGAGATGGGATGTACTTGAGCATGGCCGATAAGCTCAAGCGCATTCACAACAAGCTCAATGGCGATAAGCCGTTCCACGAAGACTCCTTCTACTACAGTGACGAGGATGAGACAAGCAACAGTGACGATGACAGCGACTCCATCGACGACGAGGCCGTCACGTTCACCATTCAACTCATCAGGGATCATCTTCTGGGTTATGTGAGGAGCATGCACCAGGTGTGGGCGGAGGTTCAGAAGTGGGAAAAGGAGGTGAAGAAAGTGATCCCACTTATCAAGCGTATGTCCCCGGTTCGAAAGGCTGAGGCTATCCACGCATTTTGTCGAAAATGCTACACCACTGGGAAAGTTGAAGATGACGCAGCCTTGGTTGGCAACATCTCTGGATACACTTTTCGCGGAGCCTGGACCTGGGAAAGGCTGGTGGACAACGGTCTTCGAGCAATCGTGATGGAAATTGGAACGGAGGAGGAGATTGAAAAGGCGAAGAGAAAGAACATGCACTGCGACGACCTTTCTCTCGCAACGCTCAAAAAACTTCCTGCGTTTGAGAAGAAGATTTATGACGACTACAAGCGTTGGTACAACGAGGAGGTTGTTGAAAATCGCCGCGAAGCGAATGCGAAAGTTCGCGAGCATGAAGAATCTATGCAAAGGTGGGAGATGCGCGCGAGGGAAGAGGAAAACAAGTTGAGGGAACTTGGTGCCCGTGTCTATGATCGTGATAGATGGGACGCGGAAGCCCATGATTTTTGGGTGGATGACGTCACCGGACGATTGGTGAATGGTCCTTAAAGTTTTTAGCACCTAAGTTGTAAGAAATATTTGTAAATTTCATGACTACTCAACAAGACATTCTACGCACGATGATGACACAGCTTGATGAGGCCTCGGATAAAATCCCCGAAGGCCTCTACCTCCGATTCTGTGATCATCTCAAGAATCTTCACACTTGTCAACCCACCCAGATTGTTCTCCAGCGACCTTCAGCTCCGCGTCGCTGTGGTCGCTGTCACCAAGTGGGTCACAATAGGCGTAGTTGCCCATATTATGAGGATGACTCGATCGCACTTTATTCAGCATATCGGGATGGACAAACACCAGCCGAAGCGGGTATCGAGAAAAAGCCTGTTTACCGTATAAACCACCTCAATGGCGGGTGCCCGTGGAAAGGTGGTAGAGTCGTGGTGGAGGTTGATTTACCGGGAGTTGAGAGCGTGAGAGAAATCACTTGGAACGTGTTCGTGCGTGGCGGAGTTCACATTAATGTACCGGGGAAGTACAAGATACGAATTTCACTAGTGGTAAATATCAACGAAGTTGTGAGCTCCATATGGAACCCACGAACACAGAGTCTCACGTACACCCTACAAACGGTGGACAGCCCACCGCTATCCAATCTCTTTGAGGAGGACACCGATGACGAGGACTGGAACACCCCCACGAACTCACCCTCTAATCCTCGCACTGAGTCGGGCTGGCGTCTTTACCGTAAGCAAATAGAGCAGCTCGTGAAATCCAGCAACACCATAAACCCTTCCGTAATGAGCTTGCGTTGCGAAGAAAGTTTTTAGCAGTGTAATATAGTAATGAATGTACTTCAGAATGTAATGCAGATCATAGACAGTATATCTGATAAAATTCCCGAGAACGTCTATCTAACCCTATGCACCGAATTAAAGAAACTATACTCGTTCATCCCGGATAAAGTTAGACCAGCTCTTTCTAGAACAAATAGCGGTGTCAATAGCCCGGCGAACGGATTTTGGTTTCGATAAAGTACCTAAGTTAGAGATTTGAGTTGTAATAAATTCAAGAAAGTATGGAATCAGTTCAAAAGCTAAGCCATATCGAGCACGTCTTAAAGCGACCAGACTCCTATGTCGGTCCAGTGGACGCTGTTCGGGAACCCTATTGGGTGCTCAGTGGTAAAAAATTCAAAAGGACCACGACCAAATACAGTCCGGCTTTACTCAAGATCTTTGACGAAGTACTCGTCAACGCCATCGATCGGAATTCCATGTACCCCAAACATGTGACATCGATTTCCGTCAACGTCGACAAAAATAGTGGTATGGTCACCATAGACAACAACGGACCTCTCGGAGGACTCGTCATTCAAAAAAACCAAAAAGAAGATGTATGGAATCCCGAACTCGTGTTTGGTCACCTGCTCACAAGTACCAACTACGACGATACACAAAAGCGCATTGTGGGAGGCAGGAACGGATATGGAGCAAAGCTGGCGAATATCTATAGTAAGTGGTTCTCAGTCATCATCAAAGACCCAGAAACCAAACAAGAATATTCCCAAGAATGGTTCGACAACATGTCCACGTGCTACCCTCCAAAAATGAAAAAATTCAACGGTGCTACTGCATCCGTCTCCGTTTCTTTCAAACCCGACTGGTCTAGGTTTGGAATGAAGGATATGGAGAATGGGATCTATAAGATCATGGAAAAGCGTGTCTGGGATGCGAACATATGCACCTCGGCAAATTGCAAAGTGAAGTTTAACGGTGAAGCTCTCCCCAAGCAAAACTTCGAAGCCTATGCGAAGATGCATGAAGGAGTTGAGAACGTTTACTCCGCCACGACAGACCGTTGGTCTGTTTGCATCGGACCTTCGGAAGATGGTATGGAGCAGGTTTCCTTCGTAAATGGTATCTGCACCACTAAGGGTGGTACGCATGTAGATCACGTGGCTTCACTGGTTGCTTCAGGAATCATTGATGATATGGCTAAGAAGATCAAGCTCAAGCCTCAACAAGTCAAAGCGACCTTTCGCATCTTCGTCAAGGCGACCTTGGAAAATCCTACCTTCTCGAGTCAAGTCAAATCTGAGTGTACGCTCAAGGCTCAGGATTTTGGGTCTAAGTTTGAATTGCCCAAAACATTTGTCAAAAACGTTTTGAAGACGGGTATTTCTGATGAGCTCACAGCGCTGTCGAAATTCAAAGAAATGAAAGAGTTGGCTAAGACTGATGGTGGAGCTCGTAAGAGTAAAATCACCGGGATCCCGAAGCTCGACGATGCAAACAAGGCGGGCACGGCTCAATCAAAAAAGTGTACTCTCATCGTCACAGAGGGTGACTCGGCCAAGACGCTTGCCGTTGCCGGACTTTCCGTGGTCGGCAGGGACCATTACGGAGTCTTCCCTCTTCGAGGAAAATGCAAGAACGTCCGCGATGCTTCTGTCGCACAGTTGAGTTCGAACCAGGAGTTTTCTGATCTCAAGAAGATCCTCGGGCTTCAACAAGGTAAGGAGTACACGGATGTTTCCGAACTTCGATACGGACGTTTGATGATTATGACGGATGCGGATAATGACGGTTCCCACATCAAGGGGTTGATTATCAATATGATCCACGCATTTTGGCCATCTCTTCTCGATCTCGGATTCGTCGTTTCGATGGTGACTCCAATCATCAAAGCTACGAAAGGTTCTCAGTCTAAATCCTTCTACACGGACTCCGCCTTCCGTGCATGGTATGGAGATGGAAAGGCTGGCTGGCGAATCAAGTACTATAAGGGTCTTGGTACGTCTACGAGCGCAGAGGCTCGAGAGTACTTCAAGATGATCGAGACACTCACTGTCAAGTTCGACGTGGATGTCATGACAGATGAGTCGGTTGTTCTCGCTTTCGACAAAAAGAAGGCTGACGCACGAAAGACCTGGCTCCTCGAGAGTACTGCCAAGGAGGCAAATCAGCTCGAAGTATCCTACGGTAACATTAAGCAGTTGGGTATTTCAGAGTTTATTCACAAGGATCTCGTGAATTTCTCATTGGCTGATTTGAAGCGATCAATTGCTCATGTGGCTGACGGTCTCAAGCCCTCTCAGAGGAAGGTGATGTATTCTTGCTTTCAGAAGAATCTCAAGGATGAGATGAAGGTGGCACAGCTCGCAGCCTATGTAGCCGAGAAGAGTGCCTATCACCACGGCGAAGTATCCCTGGCAGAAACGATCGTGAAGCTTGCCAATGACTATACCGGTTCGAATAACATTAACCTTCTCGAACCATGTGGTCAGTTCGGGACACGGCTCATGGGCGGTAAGGATGCGTCTCAAACGAGGTACATCTTCACAAAGCTCACTAAGGAAGCGCGTACTATTTTCGATCCCAAGGATGATGATATTCTTACGTATCTCGATGACGATGGGAGGTCTATTGAACCAGAATATTACATGCCAACCCTTCCTATGATTCTTGTAAATGGAAGCGAGGGTATTGGAACAGGATTTTCTTGCTATGTACCCCCGTTTAACCCGGAGGATATAAAGCAAAACATTCTCAGATTCACACGGGGAGAAAATATGATCGATATGAAACCGTGGTTCCGTGGTTTCAAGGGTAAAATTATGGAAGACGATGACGAATCGTGGGTGGCTCAAGGTGAATGGACGTGTATCGGAAAGACGATTAAAGTATCTGAACTTCCACCAGGTCGTTGGACGCAAGACTATAAGGAACACCTTGATTCTCTCGTCGAGAAGAAGATCATCAGTGGCTTTACGAATAACAGTACAACCGAAAACGTTGACTTTGTGATTCAAGACTACAATGGTAAGGATGCTGTGAAGGATCTCAAATTGCAAAAGACCATCAGGTGCTCGAATATGCACTTGTTTCATCCAACGAAAGGTATTTGCAAATATGAGAGTGCAGAGGATATTCTCAAAGACTTTATCACTCTACGAGTGGAACACTACGTGAAGAGGAAGGCTCGACTTCTCGAGATTACGAAGCGAAAGGCAGAACTCTGTGCCAGGCGTGCGCGATTCGTTAAGATGGTGATTGAAGGTAATATTGTGGTCTTCAGGCGTAAGAAACAGGATCTCGAATCTCAGCTGTCCGGTATGTTTCCCAAAGTTGATGATTCGTTCGACTATCTCTTACACACGAGAACGGTGGATTACACAGAAGAAAGGGTGGATGCCCTATTCAAGGAATGGAAAGATTTGAATGAAGAGGTGAAGAGACTCCAAGCTATGGGATATCTCGACATGTGGAAAACTGATATTAAAAAATTGTGAGCAATAGATAAGAATGGACCTTAAAGGTCCCGATACGGGTTCTGTACTAGCCCTTAATGCGATAGGTAAACAGGATACATACCTGTTACATGATAGCCCGACACATTCCTTCTTTAATTATGAGTATAATCAACATTCAAACTTCACGAAATATCATAAAAGTACCACCATCTCTAAACCCTCGAACGCATCGACGACATGGCCATTTGGTGAATCCATCAAAGTCACACTCAATCCACAGAACATGGGTGATCTCCTTAGCAATATGTACGTCCACCTCGAGTTTCCTAAGGTCGAATCGAACGCCAACATCGCCGACCAGATAGGTCGTCACGTCATAGAAACTGTAACGATGCGTGTAGACGAGTTGGAACTTGAGAAATACCATGATGATTGGGGTATTATTTATGACGAACTCTATCTTGACGCTTCTGAAAAGAGAACCAAACGGTACACACTCAATCGTAATCAATCAGAGGGTACTTCTCACGCCAACGATGCGACCCTATCTAGGTATGCATCACAGCTTATGATACCTATACCTCTATTTTTTTCGCGCAAGTACGAGGGAGATGAATATGCGTCCAATTCCCCTAACAGACCCTATTTCCCTACGTGCGCTATTCATAAACAGAAGCTCGAGTTTGAGATAAAGTTTAGACCAGCCACGTTCTTTACAAATAATCCAGACTTTTCACCTCTGACATTAGATAAGTTCAGTGTAATCACGGAAGAGATTACAGTATCGGCGCAAGAAAAGTCGTTCCTAACCACTAAGCAACAGGTGTTGATCACGGATGTAGTGAAAAAGCACCCGTCAATGGAGACTGAGATAGGCGAAGAGACCGTAAAATTACAACTCGTTCCCGATATCCCTGTTAAATCTATGTTTTGGTTTTTACGACGTAAAGATTTCGAAGATGAAACTGAACACGGTTCACCATCAAACCTTGGTACGGGTGATACAGGCGTTCTCGGGAGAAAGTTTGAAAATAGGTACAATTTTTCTACGTCAAACACGTATAATATCATAAATGAGTTTTTCAACCCCGTACAACAGTCAGCTAAACTGTACGTCAACGGCCAGGACCTTCCGAATATGAATAACCCTGACCACACGTTCTATAAATACGTCGTGCCTTACAATAGCAGGTTCTCGAAACCGGATAAAAATATTTACACGTATGCATTCGCGATGAATCCGATCAATGTGGAGCCATCGGGAAGCCTGGACTTCAGTAAATTAAATTCGGATCGAACTATTCTTGATATTTCACTCACCCCCAATCTGACAAACGTGTACACGTTAAACATGTACTATGTTGGATACCAGACATTCCTCTTTGATAGAGGGTTCATGTCCGGTGTAGGTATGTCTGCCGACAGGTACATACCAACCCTAGACGATTTTAATGTTATGCCTTCAGGACCGCTAGGAGGTAGACCAAGACCGACGGATGCGGGTGTTGGAAATTTACTACAATTGAAAAAAGAGTCTACGTCTTCTGGGATCGAAGGGTATTCCCTTTGATAAATAACGTATCGTGATGCTTACGAATGTAATCTACGATATTATTCTTCACACACCATCGGATGAAATTCAGCTGTGCAACGGTCGTATGAATTTCCTCAGATGAGCCAGGTAGCTTATACGTTATTTTTTCCGTTCGGCAGAAGGGGTCGAACAGTTTCTTAGAGTATCCATCGAGACTCGACTTGTATGCACAATGAACACTGAAAATCTTTCCATCATTTGTTTCGTAGGAAAGATTATTCTTCTTAGAGTAGTTGGTGATAAACCATTCCAAGTTTCGGAGAGATATACCCCCACTCTTCGTCAGTAGTTCGACAAGTATAGCTTTATTCTCGGGTTTTTCGTAGAAGGTGTTAATAGAATTTAGTAGAATATCTGATTTGTTCATTATTAATATAGGGGAGGTAAATCTCTAAGCTCGTCTTCGGGTGGGGGGCTCCTCGATGCCGGGGTTCCTGGAAATCCTCCACTTCCGGTATCTCCAACGAGAGCCCCCGCACCACTCATATCAATTCCAGATCCGGCGAATGGAATAACCCTAGGTGCCGGAGGTTTGCTCATGTAACACGTTCTACAGAACCCCTCACATCTGTCTACGGCATTGTTCGCACATGGTCGACCATTCTTTCTCGTTCCAATGCATTTACCATCGCCAAATACCCTCGATAATGTTCTGGAAACCGAGTCACGATCTAGAAATCTATTTTCCGAACACAGTGCGTTCACAGCTTCGCGCATTTTGACTCTCACCTCGTCCTTATGTTTTGCGTCCTTCTCCCTCTCAAACTTTTCTACATTTTTCATCCAATCTTTCCCAACGTTCATAAGGTCGTTAAACGCTTCAGTCATACCCTATTAGGGTCCCTCTTTTTTAAATATGTCACTAATCAAAGTAGGTTGTTTCGGATCGGCTTTTTTACGAGGCTTTTTCGGTGGTTTTGCACGCATTAACAACTCTCCAAAGATATCATCCTTGACATTATCGAAGAGTGGATCGAGTAAATCACAGACGGGGTTCAAGAACTTGTTAAGGAAGTAGTACGGATAGTCCACTGGAAGATTATTCTCTCGGGCAAAAACCGGGTCTTCGGATTTCTCAAATGCACGAGCTTTGGGATCACCCGTATTGATGAGAATGTACGGAACCCTGTCCCCGGACTGTGGCTCCGACCCAGGTTGACGCTCTCTCATCTTCCGGACAACCTGCACGTGCGCTTGATTAATATTAGCGACTTCATCTCCGGTGATAGACACACTCTTTCCTTTCACTTTATACGAATCGGAAAGTGACTGACTCAAAACGAGTTTTTCATTTGGAACATCTCCTTCGAGTAGTTCTACAGCTCGTTTCCGAGCAAGAGCCTTGGGTGCATCCGTACCACTACTGTCGAGGACTACATCCAGTAGTTCTTTACATACCTCTCTCACGTGTGGAGTGTTGTCCCGACGAACGAGTTGCAAACCCTTGACATCAATATAGTCCATGTTCATGTTCCCATCCTTACCCTTGGTCCAAAGTTTCGCAGCGTAACGCTTCTTACTGTAAAGGAAATATGGACAATAGACCTTCTCGAGTTCAAGGTTATTTGGAGCTTTGAAAAGCTTTGTACACTCCTCCGCGGCGCGTTCACCGAGCTCCCAGCTATACTCGATAGCTTCCTTTCCAGTTCTACCTTGTACGTCGAATTCCACCATCACAGAATCGGTATCTCCGTATCTCACCTTGGATCCGGGAAAGTTCTTCTCCACATAGTTCTTCGTGTCGTCAATCATATTTCTACCCTTCATCGTAGTCGTAGAGGCAATGGCAACACATGGGAGAATACCCTTAGAAGCACCAGTGAAGCCATACACAGAATTCATACTGATTTTATAGGCTAACTGCTTACCGTTATACATCTGTTTCATCGCACCAGTCGCTTTAGCCATATCCCTTTTCGCTTGCTTTCTAAACGCTTTGAGTTCTATCAAAATACTAGGCAAAATACTCGGAACATTCTGTGCGAATGTGTGATCCCCAAAGGTTTCGTATTCAACTCCGGGTATGTTTTTGTATTTGGGATCCATGACGAGCGACGAATAGCAAAGGTTGTGTGCCATCATAATACTCGGATACAGGGCTTCGAAATCCAGGGCGGTGATAGGAGTGTAATAGGCTCCAGACATTGCTTCTAGAACAGTTGCACCCACATACCCAGTATTATCCGTATGTCCATAATCGTACGTAGGCACCTTAAATTTCATTTCTCGAGCTTTCTTTGTGAGTTGGCTGAACACTTTAATCTGTTGTCCACGTTCCACTAAATAACTGAGTGGCACCCAAGTAGCCTTAGCCATCTCCAGTAGATTAATGAACGTACACAGCTTGGAAATGAGACGGTGTGGAAGAAGAGTATCCTTAATACAGTACTCCGCAACTTCCCGAAGTTTTACAGGATCTTCTTGCTCGTATCGACGGAACATCTCTTTCGGTGCCATATCGATCTTGTTGTCCCCCAGGTAGAGTTTCGAGACATTATCGAGTTTATACGAGTCCAACTTATACTCGCGTTTAACTTCATGAAACAGATCAAAAATAAATCGACCAGGCATGGGAACAAGCTTCAGCTCATTATCACCTAGAGCGCTCGAAGAGAGCTTTTTAGACACGAGATCGCACACGTGTGTCTTCAGTTTACTCATCTTGAAAAACGACAATGGACAGGACATGAGGTGTCCACGCTCGATGATATACTCAAGATCGAAACCGAAGATATTCCATCCGGTGATGACATCTATATCCCTTTCCATGAGATAGTTTGAAAATCGAATGAGCATATCCTTTTCCGTGGGATACCATTCGATAATCGAATCATCACCCAGGTTTTTATCCGTTTCCTTGTAGCATAAACATATTTTCTCGAACGGCTCAGTTTCTCCGAAGCGCATAAGTGAGATGGCAATCTGGAAGCATGCATCATCTCTCACCTTAGGATCCGGGAACTTTCCGGTTGAACTATAGCACTCAATATCAATCGATGCGATCACGAACGGTGCAGATTCGGGGTTGTCTATGGACTTTAAATCCTTCCACGACTTGCAGTACAGGTCAATATCGACGCTTGCAAAATCAGCACGTTCACAGCCGTCACCCGTATCCACCCAGCCCGTAGATTGAATGTTAGACCTATGCATAAATCTCAGTACAGGGTCTAGATTCGCTTCGTATAATCGCAGTTGACTAATATGCTTCGTTCGATCAATATCCGTATCCAGTTTCTGTAAAGTTTTTCTTAATGTCGTCACCTTCTGCAAAGCCTGATTCTTCGAAGACTCATCATTTTCCTTTTCCACCGCGGTTTCAGCGAGAACGAGCTTGTGATCCGTTTCTTTGCGCTCGCGTTCCAGTTTTTTAAGAGTCGCAGCATTTGTTCTTCTCAATTTACTACTGATGAATCGACGCGATTGAAGATCTTTACAGGTTATCTGTATAAAAGTCCGAGACTCTCCATTTTGAAACCCTTCCATGTCCTTAGATCTCAGGGATCCACAGTTTACAATATCCGGGCATGTATCTTTAACGCATTCAATAACCTTTACAGGATCCAGTGTATCAGGAAGCTTCATGAAAAAGTACGGCTTAAATGGGGTCGTCACACAGACAGATTGACCATCCATCGTTTTTCCAAACATCCTGATTAAATGCTCCTCATCTTCGTCACGTGCATCCCATGATAAAACCTGGAATTGCACCATACTTCGTTATAGAGCTAAATTTTTAATATCATATATTAGTAAAAATGTCAGCTGCTCTGATTGACCTCGTGTCTAAGGGAGCCCAGGATGTGTTCATCACTGGCTCGCCCCAAGTTTCATTTTTCCATCAAAATTATAAGAGACATACGAATTTCGCACTCAAGCCTGAGCGTCTCGATTACGTTGGAACCTTCGCCGCCGGTAACGAGGTTGTGATTCCTCTGCGCACCAAGGGTGATCTCTTGAGCTACGTCTGGGTCGAGGCCACCAACATCGGACGCGGCGGTGCACAGCGTACCGGTTTCTTTAGCACCGACGACACCAGCACGACCGAGTTTTCTCTTTGGATTGGTGGTCAGGAAGTGTGCCACCTCGACGCCCTTTTCATTCAGGGTGTTCACAACTTACTCTACAAGCAAGATGGCGCTAAGGCGACTTGCGCCGTGACGCTCGACGAGGTTTCTGACAACGCTAAGGGAACTGATGTGGCTGCCGATCATTATCTCATCCCCTTCTTCTTCTCTGAAGATTGGACCAAATCTCTCCCTCTCACCGCACTTCAGTTCCACCAGGTCGAGCTGCGGATTAAGTGCCGCAGTGGTACGGGTGGTTCGGGTACTTTTCAACCGGGTTCTACCCCCAAGGTCTATGGTACGTACGTGTACCTCGACACCGAGGAGCGTCAGCTGGTCGTCGAGCATGAGCATGAGATGCTCATCACCCAGACCCAGTTCCAGCCCATGTCTGCGGATGACGTCGACATCGATCTCACTTACTTCAACCACCCTTCCAAGGCTGTTCACGTCGTCTCTTCCGAGGCTGATAACAATCAGTGGGATACCAACTTTACGTTCGACCGCGCTTCCCTTTACATCAACGGTACCGCTCTTTTCGAGGAAATGTCTCCCGTTTACCACCACAACGTCGTTCCGGAGATGCACTGCACATCTCTTCCGTCGTCGACTCTCAGCACCGTCGCTACTTTCACGTGGCCTTTCTGCTTAAAGATGAATGCTTCTCAACCCAGCGGTTCGCTTAACTTCTCGCGCATCGATAACGCGAAGCTGAATCTTACCGGTACCACCACAAGGGTTGGTACTATCGTGCGTGCCTATACAGTCAATTACAACATTTTAAAGATAAAAGACGGTATGGGCGGTGTTGCTTTTGCTAACTAAATACTCATACGTTATTTTTTTATTTATGATTAACCAGATGAACCAAAACCGCGTTCACCACGTTCAGTGGATGCGATTTCGTCTACAATCTCAATGGGAGGAATTTCGCACCTCTCCACGATAAGCTGGGCAATCTTATCCCCAGGTTTAATATGAAACGCTTCGTCACCATGATTAAACAGGATCACCTTGAGTTCACCTGTATAATCAGGGTCAATAACACCAGCACCGGTTTGAATACCGTTCTTCACAGCGAGACCAGAGCGAGGAGCGATACGACCGTAACATCCAGCAGGAACGGTGGCAGCAATTCCAGTGCTGACAATACCCCTCGCCAGGGGAGGAATCTCGACGTCGACGATACTGTACAGGTCGTATCCAACAGAAGCACTCGATCCAGATCGCTCAGGAATAATCGCGTCATTAGAAAGGCGTTTGATAAGTAGCTTAGACTCCATCTTTGTTAGTATACGCGACATAACTTTAAATGTGTATATATATCAAATGGATGGTATACTCGTTGCCTTATTAATGATTTTAACGACACTTGTTTTTGGATTCATATATTCAACATTTGATCCAGAAGAGTTTGGATTTACCGAATCTCCTATGGACCCATGGTATTTCTCTTTCACGACGATGAGTACCGTGGGTTACGGTGATTTCAGCCCCAAAACTGACCGGGCTAAGAGAATGGTCATGTTTCATCAGGCCCTTCTTATCATGGAAGTTGGCGTTTTCATGGCATGGATTGCAAAGAAAATGTACAAATCGCGCAACATGAATTTTAAAGTTGTATAAAAAAGTAATACACTAATTGTAGAAGATGAG
>CEQP01090311.1_pt1 | contig 12775 bp, 9 predicted proteins | sample 356291 | NCBI WGS metagenome assembly CEQP01 (sample SAMEA2621221, study PRJEB7988) | marine metagenome | isolation source: saline water (ENVO:00002010), including | reverse complement strand
CGCAGCATATCCATCGAGCCGCTGAACTGTCTCCTCTAGTTCGCTGAAGCGCTCGTAGTCGAAATCTTCCTCGCCCGCCGCCAGGACAGCTTCTTTCTCCGAGAGCGCGCTCCATAGCTCGGGGTTACCCATGAGCGCGACCCCCAGAATCTCCTCGCTCTCGTAAGCGAAGTGATCCTGCTTGAGCACACCGAGACTGAGGGCTTTCGGAATCGAGACCTGCCCGTGGGTCGCCTCTATCGAACCAGAGATGACATTTAATAGAGTCGTCTTGCCCGAACCATTCGCACCTACCAGTCCGTATCGTTCTCCGGGGTTCAGCTGAAAGGAGGCACCTGAGAATAGAGTTCGATCACCGAACCCCTTCTCCAGATTGGAGATCGAGATCATAGGATCACCCTACCGGATCCTCCGGGCGAACAGTGTGGTAGTCCGTCCTGGCTTGCCAAGCAGCAGCAACCGCGAACAGCCGCTCTTCTCCGAATGGCGGAGCAGCCAAGTTCACGCCTCGCGGCACAGACATTCCCGAACCGGGGTCGGTGTCGAAGCCTATCGGCATGCAAAGCACTGGCATCCCGGTCCCGTCAAACGCACCCGAACCCTCAGTCAGTACGACATCACACTGGTTAAACAACTGTGTCTGGATTCGGTGTAAAAGCAACATACGCGCTTGCTGCACCTTCACGTACGTGTCCGCGCTCTGGAGCATACCATTTAGAAAACGTGGCAGTCGATCTCCGAATAAGCGCACGTCCCTCCTCAGTGGCTCGATGAAGAACGCAGTCGGATCTCCATGGGAGCCACCTAGTGGCTGCGAGGTCAGCTCCTCCCATTGCTCTGGCAGCGTTATCTCCCCTACTAACTGCACATTACCCATGGACTCGAGGTCACGAAGGAAGTCGCCACGCATTCTGGCTACTCCCTCATCGCCAGGGTCACTCCATCCAGGGAACACACCCACCCGAGTCGGCCAGCGGACAGGTGCGTTAAGACCTAGAGTTGGAGCCGCCGACCCAACGTAGTTAGGTGCAGGCGGAAGGCCCTTGGTCCGAGGGTCGTTTGGATCGGGGTGTGCCAAAACCTGAAGTAGTATGGCCGCATCCATAACATTTCTCGCCATCGGGCCTACATGGTCACGAGTGTAGCTTAGAGGAATGACACCATGTAGAGAAATCCGTCCGAAGGTGGGCTTTATGCAGGTGAGCCCTTGTGCATTCCCCGGTCCCACCACTGAACCACCGGTCTGCGTTCCTAGTCCAGCAACCGCCATCCTAGCCGCGACCGCAGTTCCGGTACCCGACGAAGATCCTGCCGGCGAGTAATTAACGTCGTTGGGAGTCCACGCATTGCGGGTTGTAGGGATGGTCGTTCCATACACCTGTGCCCTGCCACCGGCGAGATTGCCCATCTGGGCCTTACCGATAATCAAGCCACCCGCTGATCGGATCGATGCAACTGCAGTCGCGTCGTAGTGGGGTTGAAAACCTTCGAAGACAAGAGAGCCACCCTCAGTTAGCATGTCCGTCGTATAAAAGTTGTCCTTCGGAGCCAAGCACACGCCTTTAAGGGGCTGATAGGACCCATCCGTCGCTGAACTAGCTGAGGCAAGAAGAGCGTCTAGCGATGGGCGACCAGCATAGGCTCGGTAGAATTGATCATACCGGTCGATTCGGTCTACATGCGCTCGCACAAGATCCTCGGGCGAAACGACACCGCGCCTCAGGAAATCAACAGTCTCCGAAATCGTAAGTTCGGTTAGCTCACCAACCTGCTGACGTGTGTTAATCGATATCGGAATCTCTCTGAGATATGAGCTAGTCCTCTCTGCTCCCATAACTGGTCGCGGCACCAAGGCCTCAGCGCCTGCGGCAGCGGTCGTGATCCAAGCCATCCTCTCTAGGAACCATCGTCTTGAAATCACTGTGTCTTGGGGAGGCCTCACTTCTCGACCTCCTCTGTCCATGCAACAAAAGGGGCCGGGTGCGGCACGGGAAGATTGAACTGAGGATCAATGTCGAAATCAGCCGCTACCACCTCCTGACGAAGGATAGAGCGCCCATTTTCAAGGAGGCGCTCCTGATCCATCGGAGCGTCGGGGTCAGAATCTGGGAGCACTGAAATATCTACGCCAAGAAGCTGATAGCGCGTCCGGATATAGACATTGAGCTCTTCATCCGAAGGTGAATGTATAGTCTTTTCCTTCATTAGTTCGTCCTTGGCGGAGCTATCTCAAGCAGCGTTAGATCTAGTTTGGCGTGGACCTCAGCAGAGGCTAGCCCCGCTGGTAAAACCACGGTATCACCTGTTTCGACCATCAAAGTTCGTCTCTCCGCCTCACCCCAAGTGATTATACCCGAACCACTTGCCACCATCAGCACACTAAGCTCGCCCGAGACAAAAGTGTGAGGCACCGTCCCAAGCGCGGTCCACTCATGCATTTGGAAGTGCTCGCAGCTAACAAGTGGGCGCATCGCCCAATCCCCATCGCCGGCTGCTACTTCTTTGAAGTCGACCGTTTCGGGCGCTGTAACCGTGAAGTCTATGCAAGCAAGTGCCTCGTGTATGTGCAGCTCTCGGCCAGTACGGCCCCAGTCAAAGATCCTAAATGTGGTGTCCGACGCAGTCTGGACTTCAGCAACCAAAACTCCTCCACCTAGGGCATGTACGGTACCACTCGGTAAATAGATGCATTGGCCGGGCTCTACAGGCTCTGACCGCAGCAAAGCCTCCACCGAGCCATTTTGAGCCGCCACCTGAAAGCGCTCAGGGTCTACACCTGCCACAAGACCTCGGTAGATCTTGGCTCCAGGCTCAGCAGCCACGACGTACCACGCTTCTGACTTAAGATGCACATCTGGATGCTCAGCTGCGTAAGCCTCAGACGGGTGGACTTGGACGGAAAGGTTCTCCCGAGCATCAAGGTACTTTAGTAAAAGCGGAAACGATCCATCGGGCGAAAGTTTCATCGTGCCAGTCACCACGGGCCCGAACTCCCTCACAACGTCCCCAAACGTCCGTTTACTTAGGGGTCCGTTCCTTATCACCGAACGGGCCGCTTCACCCCCTCCACCAGAGGGATTCGTAACCGAAAGATCAGCCAACTCCCAGGATTCACCGATCATTGTTTCTGATCCGCCGGGCAAAACCCGTCCAAGCTCCTTGAGCCCACGCCCACCCCAGACCTTCTCCTTGTAGATAGGCGCCAGTAACAATGGATACAGAGGCACAGGGATCTCCCACTCGGTTCAGATCATCGATTCAGGCGTCGCGGTCACTCAATCTACTTTAGCGGACGCGTCGCAGTGTAAAACTGCCCAAAGGGAAAAAACTGCCCTAAAGGTCAAAAAAACAGGAGCCCGACCACTACCAAGCTCTAGCGGTAGTGGTCGAACTCCTAAATCAAAATGTTTCCTGCAAAATCAATGTCCGATCTGCTCTCGGATGATGTTGGCCGTCCGCTCCGAGCGCACATCAGCGATTTCTTCGGCCCATGTTAGGGCCTCAGTCAGATCACTTATATCAACACCGTTGATGACCGCCTGACCCGTCGCTACTCGCTCGGCCCAACGCACCGAGTTGATGTCGTCGAGCATCATGTTAAGCGTTATGCCCGGACTGTCGTGAATGTTGTCACTCGGCATGCCTTCTCTCACAACGTCCAACTCACGCAGCACATTCCGTGAGCCTGGGGGGGACCGATAGTACTCTCCAACGAAGTGAGCCCGAGCAGACCCCCTCCACTTCTCAGTCAGCTCGTTTGCTACGTTTTGCATTCCGCGCTGGTTTCCACCCGAGTCGCCAATGAACACTATGTTCTCGAAACCATGCTGATACAGACTTTCGGCCATATCGGTCAGTACGGCCTCGAAAGTTTCTTGCTTCAGGCTAATCGTTCCGGGACTGGTCATGTGACCTGTCTGCGGCTCAATCCCACCCTCTGGCACCAACTCAAGTACAGGAGCACAAAGAGCATTCCCGAGATACATAGCTATACGCGGGCAGTTTTCCCTGAGTACATAGTTATGCTTACCTGTTACGAGCCAAGGACCATTGGGCTCCACGCCCCCCGTAGAGATAATTGCGGTCGTCTTCCCGCCACTAAGCGCATCACGGACATCCATCCACGTCATTTCTTCGATCCAGAGCGTCTCGGTAGGCGGTAATGGATTGGGTGTATCTGCACAGTTCCACTCGTTGTCGGCGCATCTCCCTCCTCCCATATCACGCGGATCTGGATCGGGCCTTTGAAAGCCCGAAGGCGGACCCTGACGCCGCGCATTCCCAGCCCGCTGAGGCATCGGCATCGTGCCACCCATAGCCAGTGCATCACGGATGTAGCCTGCCGTCCAATCAGCGCGGAAGTCAACGATGTCCCTGGCCCACTCCATGTTTTGAACCCGGTCGGCAAGTGACACACCATTGATTGTCGTTAGGCCCGCATCCACTCGCTCATCGTATCGGATCGAGAACGGGTCATCTGCAAACATATTGAGTGAGATAATCGGATCGTCATGTAATCCATCTGCTTCGCCACTGGGGAACCCGCGTGAACCCATATACGCATCGACCGCGCCGTAATCGTAATACTCTCGCACGTGTGCAACGACCACATCTTCCCACATTAGGTTGAGTCGCTCCGCAACGTTTCGCATTCCAGCTTGATTACCACCGCTGTCACCAAAAAACACGATGCTGCGGAACCCATGCATCTTCAGACTGTGAGCAACATCCGTAAGCATGGCTTCGAACGTCGGCTGCGTCATCGATATAGTACCTGGGCTCGTCATATGACTCGATGGCGGATTGATATTTCCTTCTGGCACGAGCTTGATCACTGGAGCGCAAAGAGCATCCCCCAGTTCGCGCGCGATCGCGTCACAGTTCGTCCTCAGCACGAAGTTATGCTTGCCTGTGGCAAGGAATGGACCGTTCGGCTCCACACCCCCAGTCGTGATAAGGGCGGTTGTCTTCCCACTCTCAAGGGCGTCGCGGACGTCCATCCACGTCATTTCCTCAATCCAAACTGTGTTCGGCGCAGGAAGCGGATTCGGCGTATCCATACAGTTATACACGTTGCCAGCACAATCACCGCCACCCATTGAACGCGGATCTCGCTGCTGTTGGGCATCAGCTGCCGGCGTTGAGAACAACAAAACGCCTAAAGTGAGTCCGCTGACAGCGAAGAGGGTCTTCTTCATGGTATCTCCCGAGAGTCAAGTCCCCGGGAGACTGAGGCCGATCACACAAACGCGCCAGAGGTACCGTTACTTGCTACATCGTGACTGTCGGATCAGCACAGTACGTCGTCCAGCCCCGGTCACAGGCTAAAGAATAAAGCAGCGAGGTGTCCATCTCTACAATTGGACCCTTACTCCCCCGGATAACGATCGGAAGCTCATCATCAGGAGGGTTCGCATGCACGAAATCGGTCTGACGTGTCGCCACCTTCAGACTGTTCTCACAACCGGGACCGAAGCCCATGGCACAAGCCTGATTGAACGCGGCCCGGACGATCCCTCGGTCCAATCCTAGGGAGGAAAGCGTCACCCCAAGCTCGTTACAGGCCCAGCCTGATCCCCGTTCGCAATATACGGTTTCAACATCAGCAACGTACTCGCAAGCTCTAGCATTTCCTTCGCTACAGGCCTCCTGCCAGAACGGAAGATATTGGCCCGGGTGATCATCCCCTACGCCTCCACTGGTCCCCAGGCCAACAAACATCAACGCCCAGAGGCTCGCCGTGGCTAGCCGGGCCGGTACGATTCCTAGTGCGGCAAGTATCCGGGCAGGTTCCAGATACCTGAAAACACCCTTCACCGCGACAGCGTCGATTCGTCGAACCATCAGGTTCAGAATCGGGATCGGTAAAAGTTTGTCGTAGAACGTCGGAGCTCCCGCTAACTCTAGGATTCCAGCAAGGGCAATGGTGAAGGACGCATAGAGAAAGCCGAAGATCACCCGGCCCTGTTCCGTTCGAGGGGATGTTGCCGGATCGGTAAACAGGAGGTGCATTCCGAGAAATACAGCAATCGGGATATACGCATCACGGAAGAAGTATGCTCCCGTAAGTGCGTAGAAGCCGGCACTGAAAGCGAATGCGGTGGTCACGGCCGCGATTGTCATCGTCGCGACTCCGAACAGGATTTGTGCCGGAAGCGTGACAAGAAAAACGGCTAAATAGATGTGTGGCGGATTGAACAGCGACTGGGCGATCTCTTGGCCGAACGTGGCACCCGTCGTCCCGGTCAGAATCAAAACCAACGAGAACACACTGAGCGGGAACGAAGACGGGTTGAAAATGTGCCGCGTCGCTCCGTCTCGTTTCCAGTGAATGAAAGACTTTGCCGCGAAACCAAGAGCTATTACTACAAACTGCCAGTAGTAGAACTCAGGCCGGAACCAGAGAAAAAAATTGATGCTAAATAGGATGGGGAACGGCCCAAATCCGAGCTTAAACTGGTTACCGCGAGCGAGCTGCAGAAGCGCATCGAACCCGTATGCGAAGAACAACTGACCTACAATCAGCTGCATGTTGCCATACACGGCCGGGAGGAATGCTCCCCAGTACACCATGAGGCTGCCCTGCGCGAGCATCTGCAACCAATGCGGCGTTTTGATCACAACGGCCCACGACAGATCTCGGCCCGAACGCAGGGCGGCGAGATAGAAAACAAGGGCTCCAACCACGAGTACGCCCGCTGCACCATAGAAGCTGGCGGTGATCGTCGAATGCGTCGTCACCTGCGGCATCAGACGGGTCGTCGCGACAATAGCTGCGGCGAAACCGACCGGAAGAAGCGCGGCTTGGGTGGTAGAGAGCTGCCTAGAAATGGTGCGGGACTCCTTCAGTCCGGCTAACGATCCACAGAGAACTTACTCCCTTATCGACTCGGGGATCCAATACATCCCCAATTATAGTTGGAGCTTGCGCTCTCACCGAGCCACCACAGAATACCGATCTACAGTCAATGAGTCGGCGGAGCTGAGCCGTTCCTGAGACTGCCCACAACCTGATTCTCTAAGCCAATTCGACTGATGCAGACACCCAAGACATTCCTCGTCCACGCTTGCAGAGTTGGTCTCGTCGTCGCTCTTCTCGTGACTAGCTTCGACAATTCTGCCACAGCACAGGCGCCAGACATGCAGACCACGATGTCGGCGCTGACGTTCCGCGAAATCGGCCCGGCGCTTATGGGAGGTCGAATCTCAAGCCTAGCCGTGGTCGAGTCAAAGCCGCAGTTCTTTTATCTCGGAACTGCTACGGGCGGCCTCTGGAAGACTGAGAATCACGGCACTTCTTGGACACCGCTCTTCGACGATCAGCCGACTAGCACGATCGGCGATGTCACGATAGACCAGAACAACCCCAATTTGGTGTGGGTGGGAACCGGTGAACCGCAAAATCGGCAGTCCTCCCCATGGGGCAATGGCGTATACAAATCGACGGATGGTGGGGCGACCTGGTCAAACATGGGTCTTGAAAAGACAAAGCACATCGGTCGGATGCTCATTCATCCCCGCAATCCAGAGACAGTTTATGTGGCGGCAGTCGGTGACCTCTGGGCACCGAACCCGGAACGAGGTGTGTACCGCACTCAAGACGGCGGAGCAAGCTGGGAACTCGTTCTTTACATAGATGAGAATACAGGTGCTATCGACCTCATTATGGATCCTAATGATCCCTCCACCCTTTTCGCTGCAATGTACCAGAGACGGCGAACCGGATTCGGGTTCAACGGCGGAGGACCGGGTAGCGGCATTTACCGAACTATGGACGGGGGCGAAAGCTGGGCTGAAATGACCGAGGGCCTCCCTGAGGGAGACAAAGGCCGAATCGGACTCGACGTCTACCAAAAGAATGGCAACGTCATCTACGCTCTTGTCGAAGCCGATACGCGAAGCGCCGGGCAGGGGTTTGGTCGGAGCAGCGGTCCATCAGAGAGTGGCCTATTTCGCTCTACAGATCGCGGTACGACATGGGAGAAGATGTCGGACACGAATCCGCGTCCCATGTATTACTCCCAGATCCGAATTGACCCGAGCAACCCTGACCGCATATACGTGCTTGGCACCTCACTTATGGTCTCGGACGACGCAGGACGAACGTTTAGGAGTGACGGTGCAGCAGAGGTCCACGTCGACCACCACGATCTATGGATTAACCCAGAGGATTCAGACCACCTGATCCTAGGCAGTGACGGCGGCGTTTCCGCGAGTTGGGACGGGACTGCGCACTGGCGCATGTTCGATAACCTGGCCCTGGGCCAGTTCTACACCATCGCCCACGATATGCGAGACCCGTATTACGTGTGCGGAGGTCTGCAGGATAACAACCCGTGGTGCGGGCCCTCGAATACCCGCTCATTCCACGGCATACGGCACTACGACTGGTACGAGACAGCATACGGTGACGGCTTTTGGACGGTCGTGGATCCCACGGACTCAACAATCGTATTCTCCGAGTCGCAGGGCGGGAACATGAACCGGTATGACTTGATCACAGGTGAGAAGACTCCAATGAGACCGATCACCGGACCAAGAGAGAATGGTGATACGACGAAGACATACCGGTTCAACTGGAACGCGCCTCTGATGATCTCTAGGCACGATCCTAGCACGATCTTCTTAGGTGGTAACTACTTGATGCGCTCCCGAGATCGCGGGATGGCCTGGGCAGAGGTTGGTGGCTTGGACCTCACTAAACAGATCGACCGGGACGAATTAGAGATCATGGGAGTGCCCGGCTCAGAACCCATGATGTCAATCCACGACGGGATATCCACATACGGGAACCTGACGGTCGTGGGTGAGTCACACTTCGACGCTGATGTCATCTACGCGGGCACAGATGACGGCAACGTTCAGGTGACCATGGACGGCGGGGAATCATGGACAAACGTTGTCGGTAACATCCCCGGTCTTCCAGAGCGCACTTACGTCAGTCGTCTCGCACCCTCAGCACACGTGGCCGGTCGGGTGTACGCAACCTTCGACGGGCACCGCAACGGCGACTATTCAGCGTACGTATACGTCAGTGAAAACTACGGAGAAGACTGGAGCCGAATCGACGACGGCCTACCAGAGGGATGGTCTGTAAACGTCGTTACAGAACATCACCGGGCAGAGAATCTTCTTTTCGTTGGCAATGAGATAGGGATATACGTATCCGTGGACCGGGGTGAGAGTTGGACCCGGATGAAAAACAACTTCCCAACGGTTCCAGTCGACGACTTGGTGATCCATCCCCGAGAGAACGACCTCATAGTGGGAACGCATGGTCGGAGTGCATGGATCCTTGAGGATCTCGGGCCACTAGAAAACCTCTCACAGGACGTAATGTCATCAGCTGCCCACATGTTCCCGATCCGGAACACCATAATGTGGGCCCAAAAAGGGGACTGGCCCTTTTACGGGGCATCCATGTACTCGGCACCAAACCCGCCGCGTGCCACCCGCCTGAGGTACTACGTGCGGGACGAAGTCGATGAGGACACACAATTCCGTATTGCTGTCTTAGATGCGGATGGTAATGAAGTCAGGACCTTCGAAGGACCTCATGACCGCGGTATAAACGAAATTCTTTGGGACTGGCGCTACGATCGTCCTTATGATCCTCCGGAAAATGAAGAAGGAGGCGGTTCCGGTAGGCGTGGCGGTGGTACTCCCCAGGGCCCGATCGTGATGCCTGGGTCTTATACCGTCAGGTTGGAGCTAGGTGAGGTATCGTCGTCTGAGACAGTAGTGATTCAGGCCGACCCGCGTCGCCCTATGGCTTTATCCGACCGAATGGCCAGACAAGATGCCCTGATGAGCCTGCATCGGCTCGCAACTCCATTGAACGAGGCAACCCTTTCGGCGCGCAAGCTGGGTGAGCAGTTCAATGAGACCTCCACATTACTGGAAGCATATGACGGCGATACCGACTCACTATCGCAGGTATTAAAGGCAATGCAGACGGAACTCGAAGAAATCTCAGAGGGACTTGGAGAAGCACGCAGTTGGGCGGGGGTTGCCAACGCGATACAGGGTTCCTCCACGCTCCCTACAGAGGACCAGTTTTGGCAGGTCGATGCAGCATGGGATGCAGTGCCACCACTGATCGAGCGCCTTAACACCCTCATTACCAATCAGGTCCCCGCCGTCTACACAGAAATGGATGCGATGGGGATCCGCCCAAGTCCGGGAGACACTATCTCAGTACCAAGACGGGGTAACTGACTGATGGACGCCTGATCAACCACAATACGCCACCCATCTAGTTGACCGGGTGCATATCCAAGTTGAGGCTGTTGAGAAATGTGATCCGGTTAGGTATCGCAGACGTGATAGTGAGCCTGAGAGATTCTGAGATCCGCTCAGGACGATACTGCACTGCCAGATAAGGTACGATGGTCTCGGCGATATCTTCGCGGGCGGGGAAATCCCTCGCATAGTCTGAAATAAAAGTCGGATCAGATGCTTGCGCAGCCAGCCAACCAGGTGAATTCGCATAACTTCCGTCCAGCGAAGTGTGCGCGGCCTCATGAAGGAGGGTCTCCTCTAGAATGCCGTCGGCGACATAGCGATCCCCCTGGTCGACGTGAATCAGGATGTTGTTATTCCCGCCACCGAACAGTTCGAGCCCTTTGTGAATCCACATGGTCTCTACATCCAACCGCAATGACGTAGGAATACGACCAACCGCTTCCGCATAGTATTCAGCTACAGTTTGCGCGGTAGCGGGGTTCAGGAATTCAGGATTCACCTGCACTTCGATCGCGAGCCCATCGTCGTATGTCGCATCAAATAAAAACGGGTTGGCCGTGATCCACCCATCAACCCGCCGATCGAACATGGTACGCTCACCCTGCCCTGAATAAGTCACACTTCCGTACGCGGTCGGGTCGCTGTCAGTGATGATGCCAGGATCGATGAAGATTGTCCCAGCGAACGGGGGCGACATCGGCACCGGTTCAGGGACCGGCAACAGATCTTCTCCGCACCCAGCCGAACTCAGCACCACAGCCAACACTGACGAGAGAGTCCTGCGCATGGTCAACGGGAGCTAGTTCAACCGTTACTACTAGGACACCATAGCGCGATCGCGGTAGCATCACGATCTGGGTTCTCTCTGAGGAATCGCTCAGCCCAGTCCGGGCCTCCCATGAACAAAAGTTGCACGGTATTACCTCCGAGCTCGCCCGTCTCTTCGCGCAGACTATCCCACATGTCTGCTTCACTCGTGAATATTTCCGGACCCTCAGCATGGAGCATCGCCACCCTCTGGCAATCCTCAGGCACGGTATCCGACTCGATCAGTACCTGAACGGCACTCATCGGCACAGGATAGGCTGACCTGTCTAAAAGGACTGACTTGTCGACCGTAACGCACCCGAAGAGAAGAAGGATCACTGATAGGTGTTGAATCTTCAACGGGAACTCCCATCCAAAGATGATCGCCAAAGCTAGAAGTCTGAAGGCGCTCTAATCTCAAAACACGCTATGAAAGCCCGAGCCTTGGCCGCCCTCATTATCTGTTACTGAAAGAGTGGCTTTAAGATCCCGAAAAAAACCCGCCCCCCCGATTCATCGGAGGGACGGGCTTTGCTTCATCTCAATCGCGCCCCTTCTCAATCCTCTTCTCTACCGAGCCACTTGATAAGGAAAAGAACGGAGAAGGCCGCAACCAGAAACGTCAGAGAAAGAGAAATCGGTTCCAAATCGTAGTCTTAGAGTCGAAGCCAGCTTTCCCCGAATATGACTTGCCACAGCTATGCAAGCAGTGGACTTGTCTTGGCCACGGGAATCCCTTAGGCGTTCTTCGCGGCATTCACGAGCTGAAGGATTACAGTCATGACCGCAACACCAGCCAATCCCGTACCCACATTACCCATCAGACCTTCAACAAAGGGACCTACAACCTCTAGGGGACTATCTGCCAAGGCCGCAGCCGCTGCAGCACCCGTTCCTCCCAAGGACGCAGCAAGCACGTAAACCGCCGTGCGTGTTCCAACATCCTCGATCGGCTTTACAAAGGCCCAAACAAGACCGAACACTACGAGAAACATACCGGCCATGGGGATGAAGTCGCCGAGGGTGGCGAGAACCGCCACTGCGACTAGCCCTAGGGTTGCTACCTTTCCAAGCATTTCCACGCGAAACTCCCTGAAAGAGTATTGGCGCCTAGGCTGATCTGCCTTATGACGCTCTACATAAGGTGTTGCTTAGTTGCAGCCATACTAAGGTCACGAGTGCGGTTAAAACAACCTTTAATCCAAAAGTGCTTAAGTTTCAATTTGATCTACTTTTTGCCGCGTTGACCCAAATAAGCTTTTTCACGGAGCGCGATATGAAGGCTCAGGGTTACGACACCTGGAATGTCCCTCTAATAAAACACCTCGTGACGATGCGGTAACTCTGGAGCAGATGGTGACTGATCAACAGCAAAAACATGACGCGATGTCCGCCCCGAGATACATGGACATCGCAACGTTTATGCGGCTACCTCTGATAGCCGATCCCGCAAGTTATGATCTTGCTCTAGTAGGCGTACCCTATGACGGGGCGGTTACGAACCGGCCAGGTGCGCGACATGGGCCGAGGGAAATACGGAGCGCATCAAGTATGATGAGAGCGATCCACCCTCTTACGCAGTTGAATCCTTACGAGGCTCTGAACGTGGGAGATGGCGGCGATGTGCCTTTTAAGGAGGTGTATGACCCGGCAGCAGCGCATCGTGATATCGAACGTTTCATTTCTACATTCAGTGCGGTCGGCACCCAGATCATAGCGATCG
>CEQP01012446.1_pt1 | contig 12805 bp, 17 predicted proteins | sample 356291 | NCBI WGS metagenome assembly CEQP01 (sample SAMEA2621221, study PRJEB7988) | marine metagenome | isolation source: saline water (ENVO:00002010), including | reverse complement strand
GTTGTAATATCCTTAACTGGCTTCTGGCCAAAGAATGGATTTAAATGTAGTTTAATGTGCCTTACATCATTGTCCTTGGTTCTTTCACTAATACCATTCACTTTACGACCTACCGCCATCTTTCTGGCTTCTATGGCCATATCAGCTACACTTTCAAACTTACCCTCGGCATATAGTTGATTGTAACTATCCAAAGAATTAATTAAGTCCTGTCTCTTAGCTTCCAGTTCAGACTTATTTTGATTGGTCATTCTAGAATATTTGTCAGGATACTGACCTGTAATTCTACACTTCATTTTATAGTTGAAAGCATAGGACTGAAACTCCTTCCCATGCTTCATACCTTTTAAAACAAATATATTTCCTACTTTATAATTAGACATAATTTACCCCACTAATTTATTTTTCATTTTGAAAGATTTGAATTGATGTTTTTTTGCCCATTCTTGTATTTGATGTTGTGCAATCATGGTCATGTCATTTTTCATTAGTCGATGATAATCTTTCATTTTCTTATTCTGATCTGGATCATAATAATCCTTGTTATGTTCATAATATTCTTTGGCATCCATATCCACATCTATAACAATTTTAATTTTCATTACTCTCCCCCCTCTTTAATACATTTATTGAAAGCCTTTTGCACATATTGTGGTAAGCCATTTGGTAGTGATCCATCTTCATTTAAGTAAATGTAATCTCTATCAATAACACCCTCATCTTCTGAGACATTCATTTTGACTATCACAAATTCTTCTGTCATCGGCAAAGGCGGATTGTTTAAATCACCTTCCACCTTAATGCCTCTTTTAATAATGCCATCATCTATAAAATGTGAAGTGACATATTTTTCTTTGAAATTTTTTGGAATAAGAGTTCCCATCCATTTACATTCTTTACAATTAACAATTGACATAAAAACATCAGGGTCTTGCACCTCACCATCAATGGTTTGTTCTATTTGAAATTCCCAATAATAACTCATTACTTTTCTCCCTTGAAAGATAAAATTTTTGATAACTTGGTGAAGTTACCATCTAAAAACCAAAACACTCTGATAAACTCTGTGCCATGTGAATTTGTTACAAAATGCCAAGTATATGTAACTCTTTTCCACAAATCTTTACCAAAATAATGCTCAAGGTTTCTTTGTGATTCTGTAGGATATTCTTTTGTATATCCGACAGTATCATTAATAATTTTCATCGTTGTTGCTAAGTCATCTTTTTTTGTTGGTTTTACAATATCAAAGTCTTTGAATTGCTTTCTGTATTCAACCAACTTGTAAATTAATTCATGATCAATGGAAAGATTTTGAAAAACTGTTTTATGCTTTTCTTTGACATGATGTAAAGAAACAGGCAATTCAGATAATTCTTTCCATCTTTCTTGTGGTGTAGATCCTTTGTGTACCACATTATCTATAGCACACTCATAAGCACGATTAAGATATTCTAAAGCTAGTTTTTGTGAAGCCTTAGAAGTAAAAAAAGAAAATGAACTTAACTCAAGTGCATTATCTATATTTTGTGTCAATGTAAGCATTATGCCACCTCTCTTGCTGATTTAATTAATTCTAAAACTGGCTTAGTATTCTCACCATTTGACCTGTGATCATAGTCTTGGCCGATAACCCAAGTAAGTAATCCATCATCACTTTCTGGCTTTGAAACTTTTTGTAAAACAAAACCACAAGCTAACAATGAAGCACCACTTTCATATGGTCTGGTATAGGTAACAACACATTTGTATCCTAATGCAAAACAAGCATTGACTGCTTTTCTCAACAAAAAACTAGATACATTGTTGCCCTCTTCAAGATCAGGCCTAACTACACAACGTCTAATCTCTACATGATCTCTTCTTTTTGACCATGTATGGCTAGAACAAGTATCAACTGTAACAATTCCAAGATACTGGTCTGACCATGTATCTAAATCTTTCATTGGATTGTACCTGTCGATTGCACCAATTGTAAACTTATGCCTTTTCAAAGGCTTACTATGTCTATGATATTTAGCAGTAAATTCAGATGCTTCATCCAATTTTACTCTTTCTATTTCAAGTAATCTTTTCATGATTACACCCCCAAGTAAGTTAAGTTGCTAAACCAATAGAACCTGATCATATTTTTAAGTCGGCCTCTATAAATGTAAGTTTCGGCATGACCATAATTTTCTCTGATAAAATTCAAAGCCTGTCTCCTAGTTGTAAACCAATTAGGTAGCTTATCAGCATATCCATGATAAAGGTCATAAGGCTGATCAGCATAAGACACCACCCAGTTATTGTATGGTGAGCCTTGTTTCCAAACTAAATATTTCATAAAATCTCCTCAATAAATTAATGTTACATATAGTATATATTCATTTATGCTTTGAATGCAAGTTATTTGACGTAAAAAAATGTAAATTAGGCAAAAAAAAATCCCCAGAAACCGAAGCCTCTGGGGTAATAATTTGTTTGGATAACTATTTGGGTAACTATTGTGGCGGTTTTTTGATGTGTTGAGCCACCTTTTCACCTGACCTGCCTAGAACATACCCACCAACTCCAACAGTCAGTAGTGTCCATAATTCGTCTGGTAAAGGTATCATCATTTTATGACCTGTTGTCACCTCTATTAATGGAAAGATTAAATAGTTTACACTTACGATGGCGGTAATATTTAGCATCAGGATCGGCCTCCAAGATCTAGCAATCCAACTTTCTGACTTTGCTTCAGCAAGTACAATTTGACTAGCTGATGCCTCAAGTTGTTTTGAATTTTCTAGTAAAGCTAACCTAACTTTGTTTTCCGCATCCCTTTTTTTATCTGGATCTGGTATTGCTTCTTTTACAATGTCACCAACTATTGGTGCTAATGCTGATATTAATGAAATCATGTTTCCCCCTTACACTTCTTGCCATTGGCCAGTTCGCATTTGTTCAGCTAATTCTATACTTCTTTGTCCAACTTGTTTGCTCCACCTACTGTCTAGCATTTCCTTGGAAGCTGTTTCATAATCACCCTCAGATATACTAGCAATCATTGCTTGAAATTTTTTGAGAGAAGGATACCCCAGATTAAATGACATATTCTCGATTACAGCCTTCCTGACAGGATCTAAGTCCATGTACCATTGATCATTCACAAGTTCCTGTTTTACCCTGCCTATGTCGTTTAAAAGCAGTAATTCGGCCTCTTGTTCTGTAATTCCTATGTCTTCTAAGTTCCTACCTACTCCAATAGTAAGTTTACCAGAAGTACATTTATAAGGTTTTAGTTCTAAAGATTCGTGTCTCTTCAGTTGTGCAATTAAATTACTCATAAACTACCTTTCAAATATAATGCCCAGTAATAAATAGCTATACCGCCTATAACAGCTAGGCCTACACCTACTGACACTTTTATCACCAAATCTCTTTGTCTGGCTATCTCTTCTAACTCTTTCTTACGTTCTGCCCTAACCTGTGCAATGGTGGCCTGTAGCCTCTCCCATTCGCCTCTAGAGCCATAAAGCAGGAACATTGACCTCAATTCTTCGTGCATTTTTCTTTGTTCTTCCTTTTTAAAATGAATGTCTAATGCATCGGAAGTAGCTGAACCAAGGCCAAACCATCTCTTTTTTTTTCTTTCTTTTCCAAAAGATAATTCTGCCTCGGCTGTGGCATATTTTTTTATATAGTTGGATGCACTATTCAAATCTCTACCCATAGAAATAATTTTTTTTATTCCTGCATGAGCAGATGTAAGCATTCCAAATGCACTTATGGGGTCTATCATTTATGTATCCTTATTTAGAAAGAACTTTATCTAATTTATCCTCTAGTCTGTGAAGGGCATCCATTACAGTTTCTATGTCTGACTTAACTTCACTTTTTTTTGCATAATCCTCTCTTGTGCGGTTTAACAGAATTTGCTGTCTTTTAACCTCCTTCACCAAATAGGTAAAAACCCAAGCCATTGGCATGATAATTAATGTGATTATGGCCGACCATAATATTTCAACCGATATTTCCAATTTTTACTCTGTAGGCCAGTCATATATGGGAGCATTCCCAATAGGGTTTGGTGGATTACTATCATCAGTCGGCACAACAAACATGGCTTGGAAGTCTGCAAGACTACTACAAGCATTGATCTTATCCTCTATTGTTTTACAAGCATCTCTTATTGCTTTTCTTTTTGCTGTTATGTCTGAAGGTACTGCTAAACTTGAATCATCACTTGCTCTGATAATATACCAATCCGATTGCTTCAGGAGTGAATTTGCTGTTTCTTTTGTTTGCCTTATCCATATTGTTTTTAATCCCTCATAAATAAGTTTTGTTTTGCCATCTTGTTCATACAACTGTTTGCCATCAGCATCTTTTGCATCTTCATCATCAAGTTTTCTTTCAACATTTTTTGACGTATAAAAACGATTATCAAAACTTGTGTCAGGCTCATCTTCCCAAGTAAGACCTTTATCTTTTTTCTCAGGATCAGTCCAAATCATCCAGTTTGCAGGGTGTTGAACACCATCTTTATCAGACCATGCTTTACCTGCTTTAATTGCTATATTATTATGTTTCCAAGGCATTTTTTTCTCCTATCTACTATTTCCAAATTTTGCTGTATTTCCATCTCCAAAAGCCATATAGATATATGTTGAACCATTAGCATTAAGTGCTGTTGTTGTTGTCCTAATTTTTACTCCATTGCTTGTAAAATCAACTACTTCTGAAAGATTAGAATATTCTACATTATTCGTATTAGCACTTAAATAGTTAATTGTTGGATTAAAAGTATTTCTTTTATTATCATGTATCCACCAGTTATCAGCACTATTTGTTCGCTTAAACATAATGAAAGCCACACGAAAACCTATATGAATGTACTGTCCACTACTGCTCCCATTCCCAATATAAGATCCCAGTTTTGAGTGACCCTCTACTTCATCAAAACAGTATGCGACTATTTCTGCTGAAGTTCCCCAAAAACCAGTAGTATATGTTGAAAAAACAGTAGAGGTTGGTGCAGTATTTCCCCAACCTGTACTACTTGAAACTCTTGCACCTGACGAATTTAAAAGAATATAATATCCTTCAGGTGATGAACTATCAATTTTGTGATGATATACTGACCAACCTGAAGCAAGATTTCTTTGTTTTGCTATAATCATCTTTGGGGTTGAGCCTAATCCATGACCGACTGAAAAAGTTGAACTTGAAGCAGAAGAACCAGTAAAAGTTGCAATAGAAAATCCTGCATTAGAATTATTTTGTGTAATACTTAATACTTCTCCATCGAAGTTTGTCGATCCGAATGTACTATTCGTGTTTACAGATCCACCCATCCCTGAATGGATGCTACAATAAAAATATAACTGAGGTGCTGAACTAGCAACTGTAATAGTGATTTTATAATTGCTATCGTCTTTAACTACTCCTGTTGTATATTCTGAGCCACCACCATGAGTTCCATCAGATGTTGTTGAAAATCTAAATGGGTGTCCTTGTGCTGAACTATCAGAGTAATCAAAAACGTATGTTCCTAACTCTTGTAGATTTAGCGTTACTCCACTTTGAGGAAACGTGGCTGAGTCTGAAGAATTGCGAAATCGATATTTGTTTCCGCTATCCGAAACAACTACAACTTTATAAGTCTTTGTAGGTGTTGTTCCCCCACAACGCCAATTCCATCCTACATAATCACTTACATTTAAATAATTTATTCCTTGACCAACTGTTGTAAATCCATCTGCATCAAAAGATTGGAGAGCATAGCCACTATTATTTGTTTCACTAGCATTTGAATCAGATGAAAGATAATTATCTACACCTCTTGAACTATCAAATAGATGATGACCATTTGCATAATTTCTATCTTTTGCCCACAACCAATCTGGTTGAAAACCTACTCCTGTTTTAGCATCGGCACTTGCTCCAGTTCCTGTCCAAAGTTTTGTGTTAAAATAATCACTAGCGTTTTCTAACTGATTGGGCGAGAGTGTAGTGTCGCTTAATGAAGCAGAGCATAATGCAATAAAATCAGTCGGCACAGCGTAAAAGAAATCCCCATTACCATTTGCATCTGTGTTACCTTGTGCTGTCTTAGTACCATTAAAAGTTCCATCTTGCCCAAAATTAAAAATTATTGTTTGTAATCCACTTCCAGTATTAGCACCAAAATGAAATCTATAATCTGAAGTAGAATTTAAATATGTTTCTGATTGAACTGGATTTGCACCAGTTGATGGATTGCCAACTCCACTACTTGAAGTTCCATATGTATTTGCTCTATGAAACCATATTCGTCTATTTGTACCAGTAAAATCAAATGCCATACCCAAAACATCACCTGCTGAAATAGTTCCAATATTGTGAGGAAGATAAGTAGAACCTCCCCTTACAATTTTATTGCCTTGACTTGGGATGACTGCATTTTGGTAAACTCCACTATTATGAACTAACGCTGTATAATTATGTGATGTATCAGCATAATCCAAATTTGTTGGATATGTTGTATCTTCAATTACACCTATGTAAAAGTTAGGTGTGCCTGTAGTAACGCAAAATTCAAAATATCCTTTAATACCCATAGGACTAAAAGTAGCAGAGCAATTTCTATATCCACTATTATTGGTGACATTAAGTCCTAAACTTCCTTCTGAAAAATAAAAGGTACTAGCATTATTTGAAGTTTGTAAAACATTTAAAGTAGCAAAATTTGAAGTAGGCGAATCTAAAACCACATCTGAGGAAGCTAATCCAGTAGTTGTAACATCGTTTGTTGTACTTCTATCAGTAGTTTGATAATCATATCCAATATTACTACTATCTGAAAATGGCAAATAAAAGCCATTTGTACCAAATGTAAAACCTTGCTCGTTTATATTCTTTCCTACCCAAACTCCATTTTTAAATTCTCCAAAGCTATCGGCAGTTAAATATTGACCATCTAAATGAACAAACTCAGCACAATATCCATCATAATTTGGTGATCCCCCCCAAGTTGCAACTCCAAATCCCATCTTTGTACTTGCCTTATTCATACCATAACTAAAATTCGGTGGCTGAATTGCACTAGTTTCTTCAACACCATTGACGTAAACCTTTGTTGCTGTGTTTTCAGCATCGACTGCCCAGACGATATGATACCAATTTGTTGTATCTCTGTAGACACGATTATTTATAGCACCATATGGATGTGTGTTTGCATCAAAATACATATGTAACTTATCATCACTATTGAAATAAAGTGCGGAAATCCCATCATTACCATAATATGAAGCACCAGACCACATATATTGTAATGCTCCAAGTTTTGCTCTTTTTACCCACCAACTTGTAGTCCATTTTTTTCGGTTACCATCACTTGAAGGTGTTATTTCAAATTTTGATGTACTGCCATCAAATCTTAAGGATTGGTCTATAGTATGTGGGTAAAATCCACTTACTCCAACAGCACCTCCCCCTACTCCTAAAATACTCATGATACGTTTTGACTCCTACCTATTTCAAACATATTTGTACCATTACTTTTAAATACAAATATATCTCTTGCTGATGCTGTTGATGTTACAGTTGGAGCAGTACCACCTGCAAATTTATAATTAGAATTAAAACTTAATGTACGACCACCAGTTCCATCCTGAATAACAGATATTACATAAACACCACCATCAACCTGATTTGTTGATGCACCAAGTGTTCTATTCCCACCTAATGTGACCGATGTAACCTGATTGGCTGAAGCATCCCAAGCTATTGTTGAGGCATCAGTTAAGGTTGTCGCATTAAAGTTTTGTGTTGCTGAAAACTCTTGTGCAACATTTATACCTGCAACTGTAAGGTCGCTGTCTTGTATTGTAAGAACTCTGGTATTACTGGCTGAAATTCCAACTCCATCAAATCTAAATTTTTTGGTTAAATCTGTTGGATCTGCCAAAGTTAATGTGTCAGCTATTGGGTGAGTACCTGCATTCATTTCTGCTAAATGTGAAAGAATTTCTCTCAATGCATTGTTAACGTCACTTGGGAGCATTGAATTTTCTGCAAGATTCACTCCACCAACATCGGTATTACTACTCGCTGTTGCCGAATAATCGGTAATTTTGTCTTTTGCCATGTTATCTCCTATTCATTCCTAAAAAGTTTGCATCTTGGTAATTACCACCTAACAACCCTCCATAAAAAGGTGAACCTCTTCCTATTACTGGAGCAATGCCTTTTGTTGTTATATTTCTAATTAAATTTGTGCCAAGTGGACTGTATGCAGGTACAGTTAATCCTGCTCCAATTGCAGTTGTTAATGGATCAATCATCAAACCACCACCAAATAATGCACCACCAAGCATTTGCCTAAAACCAGTACCAGAATCAGGTAATTTTTGTCCTATAACTTTTTGTCCTGCTTCAGCAATAGGTTGCATTTCTGCCTCACCTCTACCAAAAGATTTTTTTCTTAAAGTCTGATCGCCACCCTTGATTTGTCTAAGAATTTGATTTGCTGTAAACTCTCCACTTTCTGAACCAATGACTGCCCTTTCAACTGGTAACAACCTTCTGAAACTTTTGTCAATGGCATCTAATGCCTCTTTTTGTGCAGGGTTTGTCTTTTTTAATACATCTGCCATAGTTTGTTCAATTACTTTAAAACTTGAAGCAATGTCTTGATTGATTGGCTCTGGACTTTTACTAAATTTTCTAACTTCCCTTCTAACCTGTGACATGGCCTGTTTGTAGTTTTGACCTGATATATTACCTGCATCATCAAATTTTGAGTAAATAATTCTGTCAATTTTTTCTAAAAATGTTTTTTGTGCATTGCCAGATAGTGATTCTGCTTCATTCAAAATTGCATCATCAAATCTGGATTGTAATACATTTCTTGATGGCATTTTTAATTTAGGCAAAATTTTGTCGTACTGGTTTGAAATAATATCTGCTGTTTTTGCATACAAATTCCTACCTTCAACACCTTTTAAAATTTCTTTTGCATTAACACCAAGAGGCTTCATTGGTGCTAATACTTCTTGAAATATTGCTTTATCAAATTGTTGTTTTGATCTTTGCATAGCACCTGAAACAGCCGAACCAACAAATGGCACAGAAGTTAATGCTTCCTCCATTGTTTTTAAACCACCACCTACAGCCTGTCCAACAGTTGGTGACACTCCTCTTTTAATAAGTTTTTTAGCACCTTCTGTAGCATATGGTGCAACCTTTTGTAATGTTCCACCAGTAAGTCCACCAATAGTTCCGCCAATGGCTCTGTCTACTGGATCACCACTATCTGTAGCACCTGCTCCATATAATGCACCCATTGCTCCTGCACCTTTAACAGCACCAACACCTGCTCTGGCAAGTCCTGCACCACCTAATATTGCTGTAGGTAAACTACCAACAATTTCTGATCCATATGCATATAATGGCTCTTGCTCTCTAAAAGATTTTAAGTCAGATCTAATATCACTTACTGTCTCGTTATAGGCTGTGTTAAAATCTTTACCCTCTACAAACTTAGAATATAATCCTTTAGCGAACCCTTGTATTTCATCAGCAGTACCAAAAGTCAATCCTTGTAAAGCTGACTGAGTAATACCTTCGGCCAAACCAACTGTATTATTATTTTGTGTTTGTGTATTTGTATTTTGATCTAATAATCTTGCTTTGCCCATTAATCAATAACTCCAATTTGTCCATTAATTGTAAAATATTGCCCATCTTTCAATTTTCCTTCTGCCTCTTCCATTGTGGCTACAGGTAATGGATTTAAAAATGTTCCAACTTTTGGTAAAAGAGATGTAAAAACATTATCTACATTTAAATTGTTATTTTCAGCATATTTTTTATACTCATTTTCTAAATCTCTCTGAGTTTGTATTTGACCTAATACAAGAGATTTTGAAGCATCTAATATATCTTTTCTAACTTGTGGATCAAATCTTTGACCAGTTGATATTTTATTCCAAGCATTTCTTACATAAGCAGGAGTACCACCTGCATTTTGAACATCTGCTTGTTCGTTTTCTCTTACGACTGATCTTGGATCTAATGCTTTCATGTATGCAAATACAAGAGCAATATCAGATGCACCAGTTGGGTTTTTCTTACTTGCAAATGCAAAGGCTTTATTAAAGTTAGTTATGGTCTCTCTAAAAGGTTTTGCTATAGCAGTAAATTCTTTTCTTAAATCTTTTTCCTGAGTAAACTTAGTTTTTAGATCATCTTTTTTAGATTTTTGGATACCCAACTGCATTTCTTGAACTTTATTCATGTAGTTAGCCAGATCAAGTTGCGATTTAAGACCTGCCATCTGTTGTTTAGCAATTCTATCTTCTTGCCCTTGCATACCTTTTAAATAAGCCTGTGTAGCAAAACCTAAACCCTGACCTAATGTTGGAGCAGGTTTACCAACCGATGCACCACCTAGTTTTAATAACTCAGATGAAGCATTTAATGCACCTACTGTTCTTGGATCTCTGAAAGAAGTACCTAACAAACCAGTTGCTGTGCTGTCTTGATTTATCGCACCTACATTTGGTGTTAAAAGCGAAGGTGTTCTTCTATCCTGTGGTAAACTTCCAACATTTGTCATTTGTCTTACAGGTATAGCTGACCCATCTCTGGATTGTATATTTTGATTATACATTGGTGATATTAATGAATTATCTGCACCTAACAAAGAAGGCATTGCATCTATTTTGACAGGTCTAGGAAAGTTTTGATCTTTCACTAAAGCATTAATTGGAAGTCCTGTATTTGGATTTATATTTCCTAATAAATAATCAATTGGTCTCATTAGGCATACCCTAACAATCCACCAAGGATTGCTCCATATGCAGGATTAAACCCTGCAAGTTGTCCAAGTTGTGATCCGCCTAATGCACCACCTAATGCAGATAATGCTTGGTTTCTAAATACAGGCTGTATTGTCTGTGACCCTACTGTACCGCCACCAACTAGTGATAAAAAGTTTGCTAGTCTTTGGTCATCTACATTTTGCTCAAAATTAAATCTGTCTATGTCTGCCTGTAATTGTGCCTGTGCATCAGCCTCTCTTGCACCACCAACTTGTGCTAATTGTTGAGCATCTAAGTTTTGCACATTTGGTGCTAATCGTAATGCATCCATTTGTGCCTTATATGCCATTGGTGCTAAACCAGAAGCTATAGCTGATTGATTTGCCCCTGATCCTAATCTTCCAGATGTTGCAAATTGCGAATTGACTTGATCAACAACAGGCTGAAAAGCCATACTCATCAAAGGATTTGTACCTGCAAGATTTTGTCCAACTACATCCTGTACTTGTGCAGTCAGACTATTTGGATCTAATGCCCTGTCTCTAACCATATTTAAAGCCATTTCACTTTCTGGAGAAAAACCAACAGTTGTTGGAAATGGATAGAAATTAGGTTCTCCAGTATCATACCTCTCTTTTGCTTCTGACAATCCAAATTCTAAAAATGGTTGTGCATAGCTTGGTGCTGAAACTTGAGTATTTACAGTTTGCTGACCGCTTCTTCCGCCTTTGCTCATACTATATTTCCTTTACTAAAGTTATTGCTGATGGTTTATAGTCTTTCAAAACTCTTTCCCATCCTCGTCTGCCATTGATTTCTACACCCTCACAGGAATAAAACTTTGACCAATGTATAATTTTTTTTTCTACTTCAAGCAGGGTTTTTAATTTGCCCCCTGCCAACCAAAACCTTAAAACTCTTCTTTTCGGATAATCAATTATTTCTGTAATAATTGCACTATCCTTAAAAGACCAAAACTGGGCATCACCCTTTTGACACATTATCAATACATCCTCTGGAGAATGACTGTCATGTGCAAACTTCAGGGCATTTTTAATCCATTCCCTGCACCTTTGAAACTCAGCCAAAAATGACGTAGTCAAAGGATCTTGTGGTTGTAGCACTTGCATGATTTAAAGTTGCCTGTCCTTTTTGTCTTCCTGTAACATGGATGTTTACCGATGATGCATCTGCTGTTGTTGGCATAAATAATATTACACTATCTTCACCAATCCTGTCATCTGACAATGTTGTGGTTGTTGCACTATTTGCCAATGTTACTGATCCTGTAGAATTTATTTTTCCATCAAGAATATTATTTACTACATTTGCTACAACTAATGGATCTTCTTCATAAATAGATAATCTTGGATAATTTGTTGATCTTGTCATCTTCTACCCAATGCCTGACCTTCAATATCAAATCCTTGAGCAATATTCCAATTACCTGAAATATTCATTCTAAATCTATGATACCTACCCTGATCTCTATGTTCTATAAATCCATCATTATTGAGTGAACTTGCTGTTGAAAAAGTAACCGCCTCACTACTTGTATTTCTTGTACCCACCTGAACAGTTACCGACCCATCTTTGTAATAAGGTGTTGATCTTGTTACAATTGATCGTCTTCCTTTATTTATAGAAAACTCTGATGTTTCAATTGTTGCACTTAAAGGTGAACCATTAAATGCAAATATTTTATTATCTTTAGATCCACCAAAAAGTAATGTACCACCTTTATACAAGTTACCATCTAATGCACCAGTCAAACTGTCTAAGTTACTAGCTAAATTATCAAGTTGATCTAAATTATATCCTGCTGTGTAAAATGGTGCTATCAAGTCAGCCTCTACTTCAGCTATTGACCACCTTTTCAATACATAATTATAAATCAGCAATTTGTCAGGTGTTGTAGATCCACTTGCATTTGATACATAACTCCAAGCCACAATATTATTTTCTGGATCTATCGCACAACTAATTTTGTCAAGTTGACCAATATTTGCATCATTAAAGAAAAACTTGTTTAC
>CEQP01013518.1_pt1 | contig 12869 bp, 16 predicted proteins | sample 356291 | NCBI WGS metagenome assembly CEQP01 (sample SAMEA2621221, study PRJEB7988) | marine metagenome | isolation source: saline water (ENVO:00002010), including | reverse complement strand
ATTTGAGTCTCAAATAACCAATCATAAATTTCAGCATTTTTAATGAGTTGACTTATTTCAAGGGATGCAGCCTCTATCCTTTCATCGACAGGGATTTGAACAGAGAAAGAGTCAGATTGACCTACAAAGTACGTACCTACTTCAGTAAAAGAGGTCTCTGTATTTGATTGTAGCCAATCTACAGGAATTATACGATTTAGTGACTCTATAATTTCATCATTCGACAAATTTTTAGATAATATCCACACAGGATCATTGGACTCACTGGTATTTTGGGGTCTACCTTCTTCTAGTACCGACTTTGGAACATCTTTTAGTATGAAATTGTAAAGGTCACCGGAAGAAATAATTTCTAAGTAGTAGGTAGGGTTAAGTGCCCTAACTGTGATTTGATTTGTAAAAATTGTTGCTTGTAAAACAACTACTAGTAACAAAAATATGGGTGTTCCAAAAAATCTTCTTATCCAAATCATTTAAATTTCTTTTGAATATTGTGTCTGTAAATGGTGAGGCATATTGATCAATAATTCAAGCTTTCTAAACTCCCAGTTTAGTGCTAAAAACTTCAACCTACTCCGTAGTACCCTACTTGAACTGTGTCCCCGTTGACTAAAACTGGGGTAATTCTTTCTCCTCCTGTTAACTTTTCAAGATCAGGTATTTTCTCAGGATTAATAGATAAATCAATTTCTTCAAAATCAATTGATTGATCATTTAGATCAGATTTGAGTGCATCTGAATAAGTGCAGTCGGGACGTGTGTATAAAAAAATTGTGTCATTCATTTAAACGTAATATTACCATTATTTACCCTAATGTAATCTATTTAAAAAACTTGATTGGCCAAATTCGGATTAGTACAATTTCTGAAATGCTATTTTTCTTGATTGAACCTATTTCTCTACTGTCTTTTGAACTTTGTCGCCTATTGTCACCTAGTACATAAAAATTATTGTAGGGGATTGTCAGATCATGGAAATCTGTGTAGTTGGATTCTGGTAAACCTTTTAAATAATCATTTGATATTGTCAATTTATTTAAATGTACTTGCCCCTCAGTTATGAGAATATGGTCTCCCTCAATACCAATAATTCGTTTTATGATTAATGTGTTTTGAAAATTAAAAATTACGATTTGATTTCTTTTGAATTTCTTTGATTTTTTTGTTAATACATAGTCCCCATTTTTTAATGTAGGCTGCATACTATTATTCTTGATTTTACGGATTTTAATCATGTTGCGATTCTACACGGTTTTAATGTATCTTCTAATTAAGAAATAAAAATTTCTGAATAAATTTTTGCTATAAAAAGCTTACAAAGAGGTGAAAAATGAATCTGTTATCTTCTATCGAACAACTATTCGCTATTAAATCTGTTGAGGCACACTGTGATGTTCCTTGTGGAATCTATGATCCAATTACTGCAAAAATTGCAGCCCAAACTGTTTTGAAAATGGCAGTTAGATTGGAAGCTGTCGAAATGCCTCCTTCCTCAATTAATACACCAAATAGTGTTGCAAGATACGTTGCTGTAAAAGAAGAACATGCCGAAGCTGTTAAACATGATCTAAGTGTTTTGTGGTCAGATTACTTTAAACCTGAGCACTTGGAAAAATATCCTAATCTTCATGAATTATTTTGGAATGCTAATAAATTGGCCGGAGCCAATAAGCAGGGAGTCAGTTCAGAATCTGCCCAAAAGCTAGTAGATACTGTAGATGAGATTGCTTCAATATTTTGGGCATCTAAGGGCGTGGATTACTCTGATCCTAATTCGTCTGTAAGGTATGGAGCCTAACTTTTTAAAATAGGGCTTCTGTTCATAGAAGCCCTATTTTTTATAATCCTCTCTAGGCGGACTAAAAATATCTAATGCCTTTGCAGGAATTGCACCAGTTATTACTTTATGAGGTACGTTGGCTGGAATCATATAATATTCTCCTTTAGAAATTGTTTTGGATTCATTGCCAATAACAAATTCGAATTCACCCTCTAGTACTAACCCCGCTTGTTCGTTTTCATGTACGTGTTCTGGAACAATTGATCCAGGTTCTAGCTCTACAAGGCTCATCATGATTTTCTCCCCCCACAAAGTTTTTAATACAACTCCTTCAGCTCTATTGATTTCAGTTAAATCAGATTCATTAAAAAAATACATTTTCACCTCTTAATTATCGATATTTTTTGATTATGCAATTGCAAGCATGTGGTTATAATGTCATTGATGGGAGTTTTTACTTTCATTTGTTTCCCCAATTTTGAAACAGCTCCATTAATTACTTCGATTTCAGTTAAATTGTTTGATTTTAAATCTTCATACATAGAAGAAATTAGGTTTGAGGAATTTTTTTCAAATTCTCCCATAATATTTTTAACAATCTCACTAGATATATTCATATCCATTGCATTGGCTACAGATAACGATTCTTGAAGCACTGAAGACACTAATTTTTTTGATTTTTGTTCAGATAGAATTAATTTAAACTCTTGTTGTAATAAACAAGAGATACCACTGAGTGCAGAAATGTAAATGAGCTTTTTCCACAAATTTTCCTGAATATTATTGGAAATTTCAAAATTGATTTCTGTATTTTGAAAAATTGAATTAACTAATTCATTCTGTTTGCTAGTTCCACCAAATACTATTTTAGGATTGCCCCCAAATTCTTTTATTACTCCTGGGGAAATTTTAGTTGCATCAATGTAAGTTGCTCCAGGTATAACATGATTAACTCCAAAATGATTAGATAAGAATTCTTGACTTCCTATTCCATTTTGAATTGATAATATTTGTGTAGTTTGGCTTAACACCTTTTCTATAATAGGAATAGATGATTCATTTTGATAGGATTTAATGCTGAATAAGACAAGATCAGCTTGATAGTTTTTAGGGGGTTTTTCAAAAACATTTATTTTAAATGTTTTATTTCCAGTTGATTTACTAATTATTTTTAGTCCATTTTGTTTAATTGCTTCTAAATGATTGCCTCTTGCAACAAAACTTACCTCATGATTATTTAATAATAAGGATCCAAAATAACTACCAACAGAGCCTGCAGCCATAATTAATACTTTCATTTTTCCTCTCATTAATATTAATTAAAAATATGCTATATAATAATCTAAAATAATTGCGTTGATCAGGATTAGTAACTATTACAGATATTGAAAGAGAGCTGGATAAGCTGTGAACCAGTGAATTGAGTGTAGTGAATGGACCTGTTAGCAATATAGAAATAAGAGCTTTTCTTTTGAAAAGAAATAGGGTGGCACCGCGGTATATATCGTCCCTTGAGGGCGATATTTTTTTGGGAAAAATTTATGACAAATAAACAGATCAGGGTTTTTAGTGGTGTACAGCCTAGTGGAGATCCTCAATTAGGAAATTATCTAGGTGCTTTTAAAGGATGGGTTAAAAGACAATCTGAAAAAGACAATTTTTTCTGTATTGTTGATTTACATGCATTAACTGTTACTCCTTCACCTGAAGATCTCAAAAAACAAACTAGGGAATTGGCCGCAGTATTGTTTGCTTGTGGAATAAACCCAGATCAAAGTACGCTTTTTGTTCAAAGTCACGTTACAGCCCATGCTGAGGGGTGTTGGTTATTAAATTGTGTAACTCCCATTGGATGGCTCGAAAGAATGACACAGTTTAAAGATAAGTCAGAAGGTAAAGAGAGAGTTTCAACTGGGTTATTGGATTATCCTGTATTAATGGCAGGAGATATTCTTTTGTACGATGCTGATGAAGTGCCTGTAGGGGAAGATCAAAAACAACACGTTGAACTCTCAAGAGATATTGCTGAGAGATTTAATAGATTGTATGGCGAAACTTTTAAAATCCCTCAACCTATTATTCCTGAAATAGGTGGCAGAGTGATGGGCTTGAATGATCCAAATGTAAAAATGTCAAAAAGCTTTTCTGATATTAGAGGTCATGCCATTAGGATTTTGGATGATCCTAAGGAGATTGAAAGATCTTTTATGAGAGCAGTCACAGATTCATCAAATGAAATTGTTTTTAGTAATTCTCCTGAAAAAGCAGGGGTCAATAACATGTTGGGTATATATAAAGTTATTACAGAAAAATCTGAAAAGGAAGTAGAAAAAGATTTTGCTTCAGCTAGGGGCTATGGTGATTTAAAAAAAGCAGTAGCAGAAGTTGTAATTGAAGAACTTCGTCCAATTAGAGAAAAATATTTGGACTTGATTCAAGATGTAAGTGAATTAGACAGATTATTGTCTGTAGGAGCTCAACAAGCTTCATCAATTTCTACTCCAAAACTTGACCAAATGAAAGATAAAATGGGATTAATTTTACCAATAAGTAAGGAATTGTATTAATGTACTCCCCAAGTTTAGAAGAAGTTGAAAAACTTTCCAGTAGAGGAAATTTGATTCCAATTTTTCTTGAAGTTGATGCTGACTTAGAAACTCCTGTGTCTGCGTATATGAAGGTTTCAAGATCTCCTTATTCTTTCTTGTTTGAAAGTGTAGAAGGTGGAGAACACCTTGCAAGATTTAGTTTTATTGGGACTGAACCTGAATCAGTAATTGTTACAGGACCTAATCAGAAAGATGGAGAAGTTGACCCCTTAATATTACTTGAAAAAACTCTTTCGCAATATCAATTGGTTGACACAGGAGATTTGCCTCGTTTTAGAGGTGGCTCAGTTGGTTATTTGTCTTACGAGACTATTAGGTATTTTGAAGAAATAAATGTTCCTAAAGAAGATATTCTTCTTGTTCCAGAATCCATATTAATGATGACAAAAACGTTTTTAGTATTTGATCATGTTAGACATAAAATTCGTGTGGTTAGCCATGCTTATTTACAAGATGACGATATTGAGGGTGCATATAATCAAGCAATTGGAGAGATTGATAAAATTGTACAACGATTGAATTCACCTTTGAATCCTATGGATATACCTAGAAAATCTGGATATTCTAGTGGTCCAGTGGTATCTAATATGGATGAAGAATTTCATAAAGAGATGGTAGAAAAATGTAAAAAGTATGTTGTTGATGGAGATGTTATTCAAGTAGTGGTTTCTCAGAGATTTTCTAAGAAAACATCTGCACATCCTTTTCATATATATAGATCTCTCAGAGCAATAAACCCCTCACCATATATGTATTATTTAGATTTGAATGGATTTCAAATAGTGGGTGCATCTCCAGAAATGATGGTGCAAGTTGAAAACAGTACAGTATCTATGCACCCTATTGCAGGTACTAGACCACGTTCTCAGGATTTCAATGAAGATAACAGATTAGAAGAAGAACTTAAAAATGATGAAAAAGAAAAAGCTGAACATACCATGTTATTGGACTTAGGGAGAAATGATGTTGGTCGAGTGAGTCAACCGGGTTCAGTTAATGTCACTGAGATTATGGGTATTGAAAGATATTCTCATGTAATGCATTTAGTATCTAATGTTGAAGGTAAACTAAAGGACGATCTTTCGATTTTTGATGCTTTTAGAGCATGCTTTCCAGCAGGAACAGTTTCAGGGGCTCCAAAAATTAGAGCTATGGAAATTATTGCAGAATTAGAAAAAGATAAAAGAGGACCTTATTCAGGCAGCGTTGGGTATTTTGATTTTGCAGGTAATATGGATACAGCAATTTCTATTAGGACTATGGTTTATAAAGAAGGTATAGCTCATGTTCAGGCTGGGGGTGGAATAGTTTTTGATAGCAAACCATCTGTAGAATTTGATGAAACTGTGCATAAATCGAATGCATTGATTCGAGCTATCGAATCAGCTGAAATGAAGTTAGATTTATAGGAGAATGAATGATATTACTATTGGATAATTACGATAGTTTTACTTACAACATATATCAGTATATGTCTGAGTTAGGAGCTGATGTGAAAGTTGTTAGGAATGATAAAATTTCATTGTCTGAAATTAAAGATTTGAACCCTGAAAAAATTGTGATATCCCCTGGACCTTGTACTCCTCAAAAGGCAGGAATTTCAAATGATGTTATCAAAACTTTTGGGGAATATGTTCCCGTACTGGGGGTTTGTTTGGGACATCAATGTATTGGTGAATCTTTTGGTGGTATTGTTATGGGTGCTGGAGAGATCGTTCATGGAAAAACTTCTCTGATTAATCACGATGGGAAAGGAGTATTTTCAGGAATACCAAGTCCCTTTCGAGCGATACGATACCATTCCTTAGTAATCCAAAAGGATCATTTGCCTAATGAACTAGAGGTATCTGCTTGGACAGATAATGGCATAATTATGGGTGTTAGGCACAAGAGCTTGCCAGTAGAAGGAATTCAATTTCATCCTGAGTCTATTATGACCGAATTTGGTAAAGAATTATTATCTAATTTCTTGAATATGAAAAAGGAAATGTAATGAAATCATATTTGGAAAAACTTTCTTCAAATTATGACCTTACTTTCGATGAATCTGCTGATGCTATGCAATTAATTATGTCAGGTCATGCTACTCCTGCTCAATTTGGATCTTTTGTTACAGCCTTAAGGATGAAAGGTGAAACTGTCGATGAAATTTCTGGGATGGCTTCAGTAATGAGAAAAATGTCATTATCTGTAAAGAATAATGATGATTTATTAGACACTTGTGGGACTGGAGGAGATGGTCTTGGAACATTTAACATTTCTACTGCCGCAGCATTTGTATCTGCAGGTATAGGAATTAAAATTGCCAAACATGGCAATAGAGCTATGTCCAGCCACACAGGAAGCGCTGATGTTTTAGAATCTTTGGGCATTAATATTAATCTAACTCCTGATCAGGTTTATGAGTGCATTAAAATTTCTAATTTCGGATTTATGTTTGCTCAAGGGTTTCATCCAGCTATGAAATATGCGGGACCTTCCCGAAGAGAGATTGGAATTCGAACAGTATTTAACATTCTAGGACCCTTGACCAATCCGGCGGGAGCAAAAAAACAACTGATTGGTGTATCTGATCCTCAAGTTGGAGATTTAATGGCACAATCTTTGAGAAAATTAGGATCTGAATCCGCGTTGATAGTACACGGAAATGATGGTTTAGATGAAATAACTGTGTCTGATTCTTCGAAAATGTGGATTTTGAAGAATGGAGATATTGCAACTGAAACTTTTTCTCCAGAATCTCTTGGTGTTACCATTCAATCTTTATCAAAACTTAAGGTCAATAATTCTGAAGAGAGTGCGCAAATGATTGAATCTGTTCTCGAAGGAGCTAATGGTCCTGCAAGAGATATAGTTCTTCTTAATAGTGCTGCAGCGATTTTGATTTCAGGACATTCAGATAACTTTGAAGATGCTTATGTAAAAGCGCAGAGTTCAATAGATAATGGCTTGGCAATCAAAACATTAAATTTAGTTAGAGACTTTTCACAAACATTAAATGATTAAATCTGATTCTCCAAATATTTTAAAAGAAATAGTAGAAGCTAAAAAACTTCGATTAAAAGAGAAGAAAAAAGCTCTATCGCTATCTGATTTAGAAAAAAGCATAAAAAAATCCGATTACCCTCTAAACTTTTCAGGAAATTTAATGAGTAATCAAATGCAAATTATTGCTGAAATTAAAAAAGGGTCTCCGTCAAAAGGGGCTTTTAATATAGGATTAACTGTTCAAGAGTTAGCTGAAATTTATTCTTCCAATGGAGCTTCTGCTATATCAGTTTTAACGAATGAAGATCATTTTTTAGGTGATATTAATGATTTGAAATTAGCGCATGAAGTAGCACATAAAAATCGAATCCCTGTTTTAAGAAAAGAATTTATTTTTGATCCATATCAGATATATGAATCTAGGGCTTATGGAGCTGATGCAATTTTACTGATAGTTGCAATGCTAGATCCTAATCATCTAAAAGAATTGATGGATATTTCAAAATCTCTTTGGATACAAAATTTAATCGAAGTTCATGATGAAAATGAATTGCAAATAGCACTGGAAAGTGGAGCTGAAATAATAGGGATTAATAATAGAGATTTAACCACATTCAATACTACTCTAGAGACTACTAAGAATTTAGCCAATTTGGTTCCAAGAGAAAAAATTTTAGTTAGTGAAAGTGGATTTAAAAATAAATTGGAAATTGATTCAGTTAAATCATACGGTGTTAATGCCGTTTTAATTGGTGAATCTTTAGTAGTATCAGATGATCCAGGTAAGAAACTTAGAGAGTTATTATGACAAAATTTAAAATTTGCGGAATTAAAGATTTGATTAATGCTAAAACTGTTCGAAATGCAAATGCTGATTTCATGGGTTTTGTTTTTGTTCCAGGGTCTAGGAGAAAACTAGATATGTCTTCTGCTAAAACCTTGATTGATTCATACAGAGATTCCACTGGTTCAGGTGGCCCTGCTTTAGTAGGATTATTTGCTGACCAGCCCCTAGATTATGTCAATGAAGTGATAGAGCAATGTGGTTTGGATTATGTACAGCTTTGTGGTCAAGAGGCTACTGAATATTGGGCTAATGTTAATTCAAAAGTGATTAAATCTATCAGTGCAGATATCTCTACTGATAATGTTAAGAATGATTCAAATCTTTTTAAAGATTCAAAAAAAATTTTAGATAATGATGCCATTCCTTTATATGATAAGTTTGAAAAAGGTCAGTTAGGCGGTACAGGTAAAAGTTTTGATTGGACAAGTATTGAAGGATTTTCAGATTCAATAAATTTCATTCTTGCAGGCGGGTTAAATCCTGAAAATGTTGGAAATGCTATTCAAAGAATAACGCCTTGGTGCGTAGATGTTTCTACTGGGGTTGAAACTGATGGAAGAAAAGATCCAGACAAAATATTAAAATTTTCTGAAGAAGTCCAATCTTTATAGGGAGATAAGATGGTCTCTTATGATTGTGTTTTTTGTAAAATCATTTTAGGGGAAATTCTTTCAGAATTCATTTATGAATCAGAGCTTTTTTTTGCCATCAGAGATATTAATCCCATTGCTTTAACACATATTTTGATAATTCCAAAGATTCATATTAATTATTTAGAATTAATACATGAGTTTCCCTCTTTTGATTTTAATGAAATGTATGCGGTAGCCTTAGAAATAGCTAGTAAAGAAAATATTTTGAATTCAGGATATAGGTTGGTAATTAATCAAAAAGAAGATTCAGGTCAAGAAGTAGAACATTTGCACCTTCATTTAATTGGAGGAAATAAGTTGAAGGATATTGGATAATGCCTGAATTGTTATCAAAACTCAACGATTACTTGAATGGTTTAACTGTTAATTTACAAAACCATTTACATAGAACTGCAAAACTTGGTAGAGAGCTATCACTATTACATGATGTTAATGATGAGAAGGTTTTTGTTGCTTGTATTGCTCACGATATCGCCAAAAAATTAGATGTTAATGAAATGTTACAAGAGTCCAAGCTAAATAAGTTAACAATTTCTTATGAAGAAGAGAATTCTCCAATACTAATGCACGGTCCTTTAGCTGCTTCTTGGCTAGAGAAGAATTTCAAGTGTAACGATCAAGAAATTCTAGATTCTGTTTTTTTTCATACTACTGGACGACCATACATGTCTCAAGTAGAAAAACTGGTTTTTTTAGCGGATAAAGTTGAACCAAACAAAGTTGAAAGAACTCCTGATTTACAGGAAGTTTTAGATTTATGTTTCTTGGATTTGGACGCAGCTATAGTTAAATATATTGATATGAAAATACAACAATTATTAAATCAAGGAAAAATCATTCATCCACTAGCAATTCAGACTAGAAATTTTTATATGAAATAGAAATAATTTTTACGGTTTCCCTTTTTCAATTATTTTAATTTCTGCATGAAATTTATTGCCATCAATAGTTATAAAAGCCATTGTTCCATCAACCATAAATGATTTGTAGCCTTGGCCTGGATTAACAAATAATGTCCCTTGAATATATTCGTTTAAGGTTTCATGTGTGTGCCCGAATAAGATTATGTCAGGTTTTACTTCGAAATCCTTGAATAATTCTTCTGGAGGGAATTCTGGACCTGCCCATGCAGGATGGGTGATCCCTATTTTAACCCCCTCAACATTTATGATTTTTGTATATGGGAGAGATTCTCTAATTTCAACAGGATCCGAATTTCCATGAACTATATGCCTTTCTTTTGAAGAATTTAAAAAACCATCTACTACTGACTGTCTTACAATATCACCACAATGAATTGCGATGTCAGCATTTTGGATTTCCATTCTCATATCAGAATTGATATCTTCCCACTTCAAACAATGTGTATCAGAAATTACTGCGATTTTTTTAACCATTTTAATTTAATAAAGTTTGGACACGATCTAGAATTTCGTGAGCCAATTCATATTTGGACATTTTAGGTAAATTTTCTACTTCTCCGTATGGATTAATAATGACTACTTCGTTGTTATCTGAGTTAAATCCTATGTCAGTTCTTGAAACATCATTACCAACTATTAAGTCTAACTTTTTGTTTGTAATTTTATTTTTGGCATTTTCAACTAAGTTTTCTGTTTCAGCAGCAAAACCTACTTTAATTAATGAATCATTTTTTATAGATGATAGGATGTCAGGGTTTTTTACCAATTCTATTTCCCAGTTTTGGTCTTTTAATTTTTTTGTTTTAGTTTTGGCTATTGTTTTGGCCCTCCAGTCTCCTACTGCTGCAGCCATAATTAAAACATCACAATCAATTGAATGGTTTTCAATCGATTGTTGCATGTCTATAGCAGACTTAATTTTTTCTACATTTATTCCGATAGGGTTATTTAAACTAGTAGGTGCTGAAATTACAGTAACTTCTGCTCCTCGATCTCTAGCTGCCTCTGCAATAGCAAAACCCATTTTGCCAGAAGATCGGTTAGTAATTGTTCTTACGGGATCTAAATCTTCTTGAGTTCCGCCAGTTGTAATTAAAATTTTCTTTTGTGAATAATCTGAATTTTTACCCAATATCATTGAAGTTACTTGAACTATATCTTGGGTGTTTGATAGCCTACCCAACCCCACGAGTCCAGACGCCATTCTGCCAAATTCTGGTCCACATACAAAAAATCCTCTTTGAATTAATTGGGCGAGATTTTCTTGAGTAGCAGGATTCTCAAACATTTTTCCATCCATGGCGGGAGCTAGGATTACCGGAGCATTTGTAGCTAAAATTGTAGTCCCTAATGGATCATCAGAAATTCCATGAGAAATTTTAGCTAATGTGTGGGCCGTTGCAGGTGCAACAATAATGCAATCAGCTGATTCTGCCATAGCTACGTGATTGACTGCTAATTCGTTATCTAAATCAAATAAATTTGTTACTACTTGTCTGTGAGTGATACTTTTAAATGAAATCGGGTTGATAAATTGTTGTGCAGAATCGGTCAAAATAGTATCTACTTTTGCCCCTAATTGGGTTAGTTTACTAGCAAGATCAATGGCTTTATAGCAGGCGATACTACCAGTAACTCCTAAGATAACATTTTTGTTGTTTAAAGGATGATTATTCAAGAATGTTCTCCCTCAATATTTAATTGAAATATGATTTCTAAACCTTTTAAGGTTAAATCGATATTAACATCATCAATAATACCTACTTCTTTTTCTAAAATATTTGCAAGCCCACCGGTTGCTATAACTTTTGCATCATTTCCTAATTCCTTTTTAAATCTTTTGATCATTCCTTTGATTAGGTCGGCATATCCAAACATTAGTCCTGATTGAATTGAGCTAGTAGTGTTTTTACCTATTGCAAATTCTGGGGCATGTAATTCAACTCTTTTAAGTTGAGAAGTTGAATTGTATAAAGAGTTTGCAGAAACAATCATTCCAGGCGCTATTGCTCCCCCTAGATATTCATTAGATGCATTAATTGCATCAAATACTGTAGCGGTTCCTAAATCTACAATTATACAAGGACCACCATAAATAAAGTTTGCAGCTGCAGCATCTACTATCCTGTCAGCCCCTACATCTTGAGGTCGATCGTAAATCACTTTGATTCCCGTTTTAGTTCCTGATCCCACTATTAATGGGTTAATCTTTAAATATTTTTGACAAAGCTGGTCAAATGTTGCTGTAATTGGAGGTACTACACTACAGATACATGCTTGATTGATATCAGTTAATTTGATTCCAGAGTTTAGAATTATTTGTTGCAGTAATGTAGCATATTCATCTGTTGTTTTTGAGACATCAGTCGAAATACGCCATGTACAAATTAAATCTTTAGATTTAAATATTCCAACCGATATATTTGTATTTCCTACGTCTATAGCTAATAACATAATTATTTGTTAGTTTTGGTATGAGGAATTATATCATTGGTAATTTATTGATAAGTAAATTCAGGATATAATCGCATTAATAAAATTTGAGGGAGTGAAAAATGGCTACAAAATCCCAGACTACAATCCTTACCCCATATCAAGTTAATCGTTATAGTAGACACATAATTATGCCTCAAGTAGGTAGTGTTGGACAAAGAAAACTTTTGGATGCAAAAGTTTTGATGGTAGGTGCAGGTGGATTAGGTTCACCTATTTCTATTTACCTGACTTTAGCAGGTGTTGGAACTATAGGATTGGTTGAATTTGATAACGTTGACGTTACAAATTTACAAAGACAGATTTTGCACTTCAATGATGATATTGGAAAACCTAAAGTAGAATCAGCTTTAGAAACTTTAAAATCTTATAACCCTGATACTAAAGTGAATATTCACGAAGAACCTATATCGTCTTTAAATGCAATGGAAATAATTAAAGATTACGACATCATTGTTAATGGTGCTGATAATTTTCCTACTAGATATTTAGTTAATGATGCTTCTTATATGTCAGGTAAACCTTTAGTTGATGGAAGTATTTTATTGTTTGATGGACAGGCTACTACATTTTTGG
>CEQP01022894.1_pt1 | contig 12887 bp, 10 predicted proteins | sample 356291 | NCBI WGS metagenome assembly CEQP01 (sample SAMEA2621221, study PRJEB7988) | marine metagenome | isolation source: saline water (ENVO:00002010), including | reverse complement strand
AAAAAGCTGCCATTATAAGAGATCAAATTATAGACTTAAGAAAAGTACTATCTGATTAATTCGCTTTACACTAACTTACCTTTTGGTTATTACAAATCTTATTTAAATTGACAGGTATATATCTCAAATATAAAATGGAACTAAAATAGAGGACATTATGACTAATTCAGCAACAATTTCAGAAGACGAAGTCTTAGAAGCATTAAGAGATGTTTATGACCCTGAAATACCAGTAAACATCGTTGATTTGGGCCTTGTTTATGGAGTATCAATATCCGAACAAGATGTTGAAGTTACAATGACTCTTACTTTTGCAGGATGTGGTATGGGTCCATATATTGCTCAACAAGCAGAATGGAGACTAGCGGAAATTGATGGAATCGAAGACATCAACGTTGATTTAGTCTTTGATCCACCATGGAACCCTGAAATGATTACTGAAGAAGGAAAACGTCTTCTAGGTCTCGATTAATTTTATATGAACCAACAAAACCCCGCACAAGCTAGAGCAAAAATTGAAGCTATGAAGCGTCAATTTGAACAGAAGAGAAGCATCGACACTGCTCTCAGTGGTATCAAAAATAAAATTGGTGTCTACAGTGGTAAAGGTGGAGTTGGAAAAACCACTGTTTCAGTCAATCTAGCCTCAACACTTGCTAACTCCGGACACTCAGTAGGTATCCTTGATGTTGATATTGATTGCCCAAATGTTGTTCGAGCCATGAAAATTTCTGAACAACCACTGCTAGATGAAAACAAAAAAATGCTCCCTGCAGAAAGATTTGGAGTGAAAGTTATGTCAATGGCATACTTTCAGGAAAATGAAGATGAGGCCACTATATGGAGGGGCCCAATGATTCACAATGCAATTAATCAAATGTTGCAATCTACCAATTGGGGTGATTTAGATTATTTAATTGTCGATATGCCTCCAGGCACTTCAGATTCACCTCTAACGGTAATGCAAACACTCACTATGGATGGTTTCGTTGTAGTCACTACACCTCAAGAATTAGCGAAAATCGATGCAAAAAGATCCATAAACATGATCAAAAAACTTCAAGTAAATGTATTAGGAATAGTTGAAAACATGTCTGGAGGAATTTTTGGTTCTGGTGCAGGTACAGAAATTGCAAAAGAATTAAATCTAGATTTTTTAGGTTCTATTAAAATTCGACAGGACTATCAAGACACTTCAAAACCAGCATCCTTATTAAATAACGAAATCCTTGATGAGTACAATGAAATCATCAAAAAGTCTTTAGTAAACTTAGAAACCAGCTAACTTAAGTTTCTCTATAAATTTTTCAAGTTTTTTCTCAGGCTCATTCCCCAGATTTACAACCAAAGGATTTCTGTCTATTAAATTAAGAATTTTATGTTCTCCCTGAACTTGAGCACTCATCAAATCATAAAATGAAAAATTTTGATAAGGAACTTGAATATCTTGCCCCACATTACTTGATACAAATTGAATAAATGTCCCATTATCAGGACCGCCTTTAAACAGCTGGCCTAAAGAATGTAAATAATTAGGTCCAATAGCTTGTATAATAGGAATGTGAAATTTTAACGATAGTGTGCAGGCTAAAGAATTCATTAAATTAGGAACATTAGATTGTGGATTAGTGAAATACAAAAAACCCACATATCCATTTTTGTCTAAATTTTCAAAACAATCAATTAATTCATCAATAGAAATTTGATTATCTAAAATTTCAATTTTTTCATTAGACTCAATAAAATAATTAGTTTCGTTTTTTGACAATTGAACATCAGGTTGATCAAAAGGATTAGTGCCTGTAAGCACTCCAAGACTTGCAACAACTATTTCCCATACAAACAATTGAGAAATCAAGTCATTATTATTAGAAAGTCGGACCTCAAAAATAGACCCTATTGGAGACTTTACAACATCGTATGAAAATATTGAATCTTGCTTTAATGAAAAGATCAAATTATTAGAATTATGAACTTCTAGAGAAATATTGTGAATTAAAGGAACAATCCCCTTATAATTTTTCCCTAAACTTTCTGCAATCAATTGTTGAATCCACTCAGAAAAACCGGATAGTTGAGGGTCTATATCTAGAAAAATTTTATCTTCATCATTTACCAGGCCTTCAAGGATGAATTTTATTAGTTGTTCACATTGAAGAAAATAATCTGATTCCCTAAATTCAACTAGGCAATCTATTAAAGATTCAATTAAATCAGATGACTCAACTCCACTCATCAATGCAGGAAACATTCCAAAACAAGATAAAACAGAATATCGACCACCAATTTCTTTCACCCCGTAAACAATTTCTGCAAAATTTTTTGATTGAGCTATTGAATCTAACCTTGAATTTTGATCTGTAATAGCAATGAATGATTGTCCAGGAGAATTATTTTTATTTAATTGTTCTACATTTTGATAAAAATATTCAAAAATCATTAATGTTTCTAAAGTATTACCAGATTTTGAACAAACCAAAAACATGATTTCTGAACCTGCGTGTTTCTCCCATAGATTTCGTAAAAACTCTGGGTGATAATTATCTACAAAGTATACTTCTCTCTTTTTATTTCTAAGAAAGTTATCAATTAAAACTCTAGCTCCTAGACTACTACCTCCCATTCCTATAACAAAAATTTTCTCATAAGATGCAAATTCATATTTTTTTGCTATATTTGAATATTCTTCAAAGTGACTTATCAATTTTTCTGAATCTACCCATCCCAAAAAGTCTTGGGTTGAAATGCTCAAAGCATGATCAAAAAAATCATGATTTTGATTTAACATATTTGAAACTACTGAATTGATTTCAGATAATTTCTGGCTTAGATTAGAAAAATCAGAACCCAATAAATCCTCAGAAAAATTAATTTAAACCAAATTAAAAGTTGATCTCTTGCTTGAAATATTTTGAATTAAATCATCAAAAGAATCTTGAAATGCTGTTAATCCATCTACTAATAATTGATCAGTAATCGAATCTAATGAAATTCCTAAATCATCAATTTGATTTAAATGATTTTTGGATTGAGAGATTTTATCAGTGATTAATTCATTGGACTCACCGTGATCTAAAAAAGCTTTCAAAGTAGCGTCAGGCATAGTATTTACTGTATTTTTTCCAATTAATTTTTCAACATATAAAACATCTGAAAATTCAGGGTTTTTTGTACTTGTACTTGCCCATAAAGGCTTTTGGAAGTTAGCTCCATTTTTAAACATTTTATTAAATTCAACACTTCCAAATTTGTCTAAAAATAAAGCATAAGCCATCGTAGCGTTAGCAATCGCAGTTTTTCCATGTAAAGACTCGGGAATAATTGGATTGGCATCAACTGCAGAATCAACTCTACTAACAAAAAATGAAGCAACGGATGATACATCGGATGGAGATTTTCCTGCAGAAATCAATCTACTCAATCCATCCAAGTATGAATCAATAACTTTCCCGTACATATTTAAAGAAAAAATTAAAGTTACATTTACGTTGATTCCCTCAGAAATAAGTTCTGTGATTGCTAATAAACCTGCTTCAGTCCCAGGAACTTTAATCATTAAATTTTTCCGATTAATTTTAGAAACTAAACGTTTAGCTTCTTCTATTGTCTCAGATGAATCATTAGCTAAATGAGGATTAACTTCCAAAGAAATAAACCCATCTGATTGAAGAGATGTTTCATATATGGGTTTCAATAAGTCTGCGGCGGCTTGGATATCTTTAACAGCTAAATTTTCATAAATTTCTAAATCAGATAGATTTTTTGAAATTAATTCCCTAATAGAGTCGTCATAAATTTCACTAGAAGAAATCGCTTTCTCAAAAATACTAGGATTGGATGTCAGTCCACTAACACCTAAGTCAATATTTTTTTTCAATTCCCCACTGGCAATCATTTCTCGAGACAAGTTGTCATACCATACAGATTGTCCTAATTGATTTAATTTTTCTAAACGATGATGAATCAAACTTTCCTCCAATCACATTGTCAAACGACGGTATAATACTAGAAGGCGCTCAGGTAAGTCATTAATGTCATCTAAAATTTCGTATCCCATATCTGAAGTCATTGTTTTTAAATAATCATGACCTGATTTATCCACTGTTAAACAAAAGGAATTGATTCCCAATTTTTTGGCTTCATCTAAAGCCATCTTTGTGTCATGGACTGCGTATTCTTTTTCTACCCCTTCCCTACTGTACCCTCTATCTTGAGGTCTGCCGTCACTTATTAAAAACAAAATTTTAGTTCTCGCATCAATCTGATTTAATTTATGAGTAGTATGCCTGATTGCTGGTCCCATTCTAGTTGCATGCAAGGGAGCTATTCTATCAATTCTTCTTTTCACTTTATCTGAAAAATTTTCTTGGAGATCTTTAACAGTGTAATATTCTACGTTCTCTCTTCCGTATCCTGAAAAGCCGTAAATTCCGTATACGTCTCCTATAGCCTCTAAAGCATTGATCAACAAAACCATAGATTCTTTCTCAACATCTATGATCCTTTTATAAGATCTTCTCATTTGTTGCCCTCTTCTAGTCCTAAGCCAAACCATGTACTCTACAGGATCATCTGGTGCATCCCATTCATCTTGACGACCTTTTCCTTCATCAATTGCCTCTGCAGTAGAAGCACTAGTATCTAAAAGAAAAGCAACAGCAACATCACGTTGAACTTTATTTCGTCTCCAATAAAATTTTTCATCCGGACTAGAACCAGCCTTAATATCGACCATATTTTCTATAACATCGTCTATATCAATATCCTCACCGTCACTCAATTTCCGTTCTTTTCTCAACATTTCAGGAACCATCATCTCAAATTGACGTCTGATTCTAGTAACCAAAGTACTATATTCATTTAAGGTAGAAGAAAAATAGGCAGGATCACCCTCCTGCATCAATTTTTGTTTAACTATGCACCATCGCGGTTTATAGTCTTCAGCTCTAAAGTCCCATTCATCATAAACAAAGGTTTCAGGTTCACCTGATTGTAATTCTCCTCCTTCTTCATCAACATGAACATATTGGCCTTGAGTATTTTCTGGCGATTGAGGCAGATTAGTTCCTGCTTCTTTAATTAAATTGTCAGCAAAAACACCACTAGATTCTTGAATTTCTCCTGAAACTGTTTGAAGATCTAATTCAGCACTATTTTCCAATAGTTCTTTCAATTGATCTTGAGTTAAAGGATCACCTTGAGCACCACTAGATTGGTCTTGTTGTTGCATGCGCATCTCATTCATCAACTGTGATAACTCAGGCTTAAAATCACCTCTATATTCTACTTCTTGCATGGTTTCATATTCTGATTCACCTTCAGGTCTAAGTTCCATTTCCATGCCCATTCCCATATCCATCAACATTTGTTCCATTTCATCTGGATCTTCATATTCTTCTTCTTCATCAAAAGATGGGTCCTCCCAATCTTCTTCAGGGATATCTTCATTAGGAATGCTTGCAATAATTGCATAAATTCTTAAGCTTGCCTCTGCAGAATCTTCAACTAAAGATTCATGCATTGTCATCATTTTCATTATCTGAATTATTTGCTGAATCTCTGATTTATATTTGAGAGGGATAGAAACTCCTTCATATTGTTGAAGACTTACTCGAAGCATAAATTCAACAATAGCTTCTCGAGCGGGCAACTCTTTAATATCCGGGCGATCATCTAGAGAATCTCTTTGAACTTGTAAATAAAATGTCTTAATTCCAGGGTATTCTATTAAGACTTTTGCATCTAATCTTGCCCCTTCTACTACAGTAAATATGTCTAATGATAATTGACGATCTTCAAATAAATTAAAAAATCTTTGCATATCACTGATCCATGGTTTTTCAAGATTTTGAGATTCCTCTAATATTTCATTAGGAGTTAAATTATCGGATGTAGCCTCATTAGACTCTTTGGACTTTTGCATTGCTTCTAATTGTTTCTTTTCTAAAGTTTCTCTCAAATCCTCGAAAAGTTCTGACTTTCTATTAAAATCAAATATAAAACTACCGAACTCCAAGTGAGCAACTTGATGAGTAGATACAACTTTAAACCAAGCAAAATTTTCTTCTTTAGTTAAATATCTATCTACAATAGTAGGCACAAAAACTGTAGAACCTTCAGTAGTAGGAGAATTTTTTGAAACCCAGCCTATATTCTTTTCTACTAACGCGTCTGTAGATGAAAGTTTAATTTCGGCACCAGCTAACCCTCTACAATACATTTCCATAACGTTTTTAATTCGATCAAATTCAATGCCAGAAGACAGTGTTTCTATAGTGTTTTCTGAATGAGCAGATTCAACTTTAAAATAGGCTATTCCTGCATCTGGGTTAGATTGAATCAATTTAACTCCTTCTTCATACCATTTACCAAATTGTGAAGGAGTAAGTTTCTCAAAAATCATAGGAGAAGAATTTATGAAGTCTGGCATAGCTAAGGGCTCATACTCTAATAATGATTCGCTCAAAGCTAAAACAACACTATGTTTTTCTTGATCTAATTCAGATAAAGACTGAGAAATTTCCAGCATAGTGCCAGGTATATTTGTCCCGCCATTCTTAACTAAATTTTCTGCTAATTGTAAAAACCTAATTCGTTCCTCAGGATCAATTCGTGGTAAGGCTTTTGCACCAGAATCAAAAAAACTTTTGACTTCTCTCCAACCTGTTTCTACTAATGCTGTAGCCAAAGACAAGAATGCATCTTTATCCTCTCCAACTAAAGGAAATATTTGCTCTCCAAGGTTGAGACACTCTAAAGCTAAATCATAAGATCTATGCGCTAACTTATCTAAAAACTGTGAAAATGTTTCAAGTTGTTTGAATGATAATTCAGTCAGTAAAACAGGACTTAAAATAAAAAAGCGACATGCTAAAGTACTAGATTTCCAAGTACCTTTATAGAGCTGGTCTCCCAAAGAGGCCCATTCTTCAATATGCCTAGATCTCAACTTACCCATAGTTCCGGGGCTAGCTTCAAAATAAGCTGAAGCTAGAGTAGGAGATTCTATACAAAGTTTTTCGCCACATTCCATCCATTTTTCAAAATAACTATACGGCATAGATTTTAGTACAGCAGGACTCACATCATAAAAATGTGCAGCTGATTCCCACGATCGAACTGTTTGAGAAGCTAAAGTAATCCCTTGTTGATACCAGGCTATAATCTGCTCTTCTGAAAATGCATCAGGCATCTCAGCAAGAGATTTATTAAAGTTTTTCTCGACAGATTCAGGAAACTTTTTTAACTCCGACCATTTATCAATTGTTGAATCTTCAGGCATTTAAATTCCTTATAAGATTTTCAGGAAATCTATTCAAAAATGGAAGCTATGATTTCAGTAATACTCTGCTGCACCGAATGATCATCAGTTACAGCCCAATTGACAGATACCTGACAAGCCCTACGAGGAGGAATACCTGATGCTATCAATTTACCTGCATAAATCAACAATCTAGTGCTTGCACCCTCACCTAATCCGTGTTCCTTAAGATTACGAACTTTCTCTCCTAATTTTGCAAGTTGAGTAGCTGTTTGTTCATCTACTCCCGCTTCATGTTGAACAATTTGAGCTTCTATTTCCAAAGGTGGGTAATCAAATTCTATAGACACAAATCTTTGCCTAGTACTATGTTTCAAGTCTTTGAGCGCACTTTGATAACCTGGATTGTAAGACAATACCAATAAAAACCCGTCAGCAGCCTCTAATAATTCACCTCGTTTTTCTACAGGAAGCATCCTTCGATGATCTGTTAATGGGTGTATTAATACAGTAGTATCTTTTCGAGCTTCAACAACTTCGTCCAAATAACAAATACCACCAGCCTTTACAGCTCTAGTTAAGGGACCATCAATCCACACAGTTTGATCACCTTCTAGTAAATATCTACCAACAAGATCACTAGAAGTGAGATCCTCATGGCAGGCGATTGTTACCAATGGAAGATTTACAGAATCGTTATCATCTGTACTCTTAGAATTTTTTGCTAATTCAACTCCAAGTTTATATGACATGTATTCTACAAATCTGGTTTTACCACATCCCGTAGGCCCTTTAAATATTAAAGGCAATCTTTGTCTGTAGGCAGCTTCAAAAAGTTCAACCTCATCCCCAACAGGTACATAATATGGCTCTTCATCCAATTGGTATTCTTCAATGATATAACTTTTATATAAAGTTTTAGTTGTCATATTTACTTAGCTCCTATCCTAGTCAATCAACTGGTTTTGTTATTCCAAATATCTTTAACAGCTTTCTCTAAGTCCAATATAGTTCCACTGTTATCTATCTCAACATGTGCGTGAGTAATTCTTTCGTCTTGAGACATTTGAGATTGAATTCGTGAAATTGCATCATTTCTACTAAGATTATTTCTTTCTGCTAATCTAGAAATCACAATTTCTTGGTCAGAAGTCACAACCCAAATTTCATCAAATAGATCTTGCCAATTTGCTTCAATCAACACAGCAGCTTCAACAACAACCAAAGGAACTCCTGAAACATCTTTCATACGATCCTTGATCATTTCATAAATTAGAGGATGCATAATCGAGTTTAATAAATCTAAATTTGCTGGGTCTGAAAAAACTATTGGACCTAGTTTTTTTCTATCGACAAAACCATCATCACCCACAATTTCTTCCCCAAAAGCACCAACTACTTGATCAAATCCTTTCGTACCTGGCAAATATGCTTCATGGCCTAATGCATCACCACTAATAACATGAGCACCTAATTTATTCAGAATATCTGACACAAGAGATTTACCTGTGCCAATACCTCCAGTCAAACCAACTTTAATCATTTTTACTTCCTGAGGAATAAGTCATTAGGACATTCTACAGGAACGGATTTTAGAGGGTCAACAACCGATTTTAAACAAAATTTGTTGAGAATTATCATTAAGATATAATTTACATATTAAAAAGCATGGAATCAAACATGAATTCAATAGTAAGAAACATTCCAAGTGTATCTACAATCATATCTGATAACAGAATAGAAGAACTTGCCAAAGAGATTTCATCAGACAATGTTAAAGACTTAGTAAGAAAACATTTAAATTACTTAAGAAGTAAAGAAAACTTGTCATTAGATGAAGCGCAAAATGAAGCTATTGTTCAGGAAATTTTAAATTTAGCGAAATCTGAATGGTCTGAATGGCCTATTCCAGTAATCAATGGAACGGGTGTCATATTACATACAAATTTAGGAAGATCCCCCTTAAGTGCATCTTCTATTGAAGCATCAATTAAAGCCGCTCAGGGGTATTCTAATTTAGAGTTAGATCTAAAAACAGGAAAAAGAGGCTCGAGACAAAAATCAATTATCAACATATTGAATCAAATCACTGGATCAGAAGATGCTCTAGTTGTTAACAACACTGCATCTGCTCTTTTACTTACTCTCACATCTCTATCGAAAGGCGGTGAAGTTATTATTTCCAGATCCCAAGCTATAGAAATAGGAGGAGGATTCCGAATTCCTGATGTACTGATGCAAAGTGGAGCTAAGCTAATAGAGGTTGGCACTACAAACAGAACTTACGTCAAAGATTATGTGAATGCAATTACAGAAAATACTAAGGCAATTTTAGTGATGCATGCCAGCAATTATAAAGTTCTAGGATTCACTCACGAACCTGAAATCAGTGAATTATCAGAAATTGCTCAAAGACATCAAATCCCATTAATTCATGATGTGGGGAGCGGGTGCATTGTAGATCCTACAAAATTTGGATTGTCTCCTGAACCAAGACCTCAAGATAGTATCAAAGACGGATCAGACATATGCATGTTTTCGGGAGACAAACTTTTAGGGGGACCTCAAGCAGGAATTATTATAGGAAAAAGTGATTACATCTCTCAAATCTCAAAACACCCACTAGCTCGAGCCATAAGAATAGATAAAATTAATTTATCAGCTCTTCATGCAACTTTGCTTCACTATATAAAAGATGAAGTGGAAGAAAATATTCCAATTTGGAAAATGATATCTGCAACTCAAAAGTCTATACTTGATAGGGCAAAAAAAATCAAATTTCAAATTAATGCTGATATTTCTATAACTGAAACTATAGCAACTATAGGAGGCGGAAGTTTACCGGGTGAAAATTTAAAATCGTACGCCTTAAAAATTGAAACCAATTCAACTAATCAATTAGGATATCAATTAAGAACTGCAAAAAAACCAATAATGTCTAGAATCGAAAATTCTTGTGTATTAATAGATTTAAGAACTATTCCCTCTGAATTTGACGAAATATTAATTCAAGAACTGGACTCTTTAGTAATCGATTAAGTTAAAGTACTAATCATGGATCTATTTCAACATAATGCTGAAGCAGAATTAAGACATTCAGCTCCTTTGGCAGAAAGAATGCGCCCCACAAATTTTGATGATTTCATAGGGCAGGATCATATTTTGGGATCTGAATCACCGTTAAGATCGAGTATAGAAAACCACAATTTACCTTCATTAATATTGTGGGGACCTCCAGGGACCGGAAAAACTACTTTAGCCAACATATTAGCATCCAAAATCAACGCTCACACAGACCATTTAAGTGCTGTTTCATCAGGAGTCTCTGATATCAGACAATCTATTAAACAAGCCGAACAACGGTTAGGTGAAAATTCACAAAGAACTATTGTTTTTATAGATGAAATCCATCGATTTTCTAAATCTCAACAAGATGTAATTCTACCATTTGTGGAAAATGGCAGAATCATCTTGATAGGAGCTACCACTGAAAATCCATCATTTGAAGTCATATCTCCCTTACTTTCTAGATGTAAGGTTTTCACTTTAAACGCACTTCAAACTAAAGATATATCAATCATTTTAACTAATGCTTTGAATAATAAAAAAAGGGGGTTGGGAATTAAAAATTTCACTCTTTCTAATGAAGCATTAGAGCTGATATCCACTAATTCCAATGGAGATGCAAGATGGGCATTAAACACTCTAGAACTCATTTGTTCATATCACAATAGCTCATCAGAAATTTCATTAGAATCTGCACTACAAGTAATTTCAGACAAACCCATGAAATATGATAAAAATGGAGATTCACACTACGACACTATTTCAGCTTATATCAAATCAATCAGGGGATCTGATCCAGATGCAGCAGTCTATTGGTTAGCAAGAATGCTAGAAAGTGGAGAGGATTTAAACTTTATTTGCCGTCGTCTCATCATTTTAGCAGCAGAAGATATTGGCCTAGCAGATCCTAATGCACTATCACTTGCAGTTGCATGTCAACAAGCCACTAATTTTGTAGGATTACCAGAATCAAGAATAATTTTGTCAGAAATCAGTATTTATTTGGCTACGGCACCTAAAAGTAATTCTTCATACTCAGCTATCAATTTAGCACAAAAAGAAGTGAAAAAATCCGGACCGAAACCTATCCCATTACACCTAAGAAACCCTGAGACTAAATTTTTACGCGATGAAGGATACGGTCGAGACTACAAATATCCTCACAATTTTAAATCAGGATTTGTTAATCAAAGTTATCTGCCAAAAGATATTAGTTCTAACAAATTTTATTTTCCCAACCAAAGAGGTTTTGAGCCTGAACTCAATAAACACATTGAGAAATTACGACAACAAATCAACGAGAAAGATGAGTAGTTCCAATACGAAACATATTTCGAGCAGTCCGCACTCCTTGAATAGCAACTACAGATCCTCCAGCAGCGATGGCAATTGGGGCACCAAACATTAAAGCAACCGCCCCTGTCATAAAACCTGCCATCCCACTGAATCCCCATCCAAAAGTTTGAAAACTTAAAACTCTACCCCTCATTCTAGGAGGAACTGTAATTTGTAACATGGTATTTATTGAAGTTTCGTAACAAAGACCAAACCCGTAAGTGCATGCTAATAGAATGGTGGAAAGCCAAAAAATATCAGAAATTGAAAATAAAACTAAAAATAAGCCAAATCCTGTCAAGCCTACAGTCACCATCAATCCTTTGTTTTTAACATCAGGAATTAAAGAAATCATCAAAGAAGTTACCGATGCCCCCACGGCTCCTGCTGCCATCAAGTATCCTAAACCAACAGAATCAACACCTAATTCTTCTCTAGCAATAATGGGCAACATTGCCTCTACAGACCATCCGAAAGTTTCTGATGTTAGTACAATTACAATTAATACTCTAACTTTTTTATTAGAAACTAAATTTTTAATTCCCTCTACTAAATCAATCAAATATGTATTCCCATATTGAATTTCTGGAGAATTTATCTCTTTTATTCTAGACATAATCAGTGCGGACAAAACCAAAAATGTACATGCTGACCAAGGAGCATAAGCAAATCCAATTTCTTTTAAAACCCATCCACCATACAGTGGAGCAAAAATTGCCATAATAGTTATAGAAAAAAAGTTAGTAGCAGAAGCTCTCAATAATTGATCCTCTCTGACTAATTCTGCAGGTATTGCTAATTTACACGTTAATCTAATTGACCCTACAGCTCCTCCACAAAAAGCAATAATTAATAATTGCCAAACTTTAATAAAATCGACAAATAAAAGAATGCCAAAAATTAACGAAATCAGACTTTGACAAAGTAAAGCCACTATCATTACGTTTTTCTTATTTAATCTGTCAATTAATGCCCCAGTGAAAGGGCTAAATAAAGCTAAGCCAAATCCACCTAACCCTGCAGCCATACCTACCATTAAGGGGGAATCAGAAATCGTCAACATCACCCAACCCATTATCATAGGACTTAAAATCAGTGCAGCATCGTTGAAAAGAACGCCTATCAAAAATATTCTATAATTTTTATTACTTAAAATTTCTAACATTTTGATTTTTAACTACAAATTTAATGTTTAAAATTTTAACCATGCAAAATTGATCCCATA
>CEQP01165642.1_pt1 | contig 12943 bp, 15 predicted proteins | sample 356291 | NCBI WGS metagenome assembly CEQP01 (sample SAMEA2621221, study PRJEB7988) | marine metagenome | isolation source: saline water (ENVO:00002010), including | reverse complement strand
CTATAGCTACACTATCTCTTGATGATTTTTACTTTAGACGTTCAGAACGTAAAAATTTAGGTAAAAAAATTCATCCGCTTCTCCAAACTCGCGGTGTTCCTGGCACACATAACCTAAAATTATGCAACCAGGTTATAACAAATCTGCAGAGATTAGAAAAAAATAATACTTTACAGCTTCCCCGGTTTGATAAAGCACAAGATGACCGGTTCCCTCGTAAAAACTGGCCTTTTGTAACTGGACCTATAGATATAATAATTCTTGAGGGATGGTGCCTAGGTAGTCAACCTCAAGATGCCAACTCACTTTTGAAACCATTAAACAAGCTAGAAGAAATTCAAGATCCCGACATGGTATGGAGAACTTATGTAAACGATCAACTCCAAACAAACTATTCAGAACTATTTAAATCATTCGATAAGCTTATTTTTCTCAAAGCACCGGGAATTAAAGCGGTACATAATTGGCGTCAGGAGCAAGAGGCTAAGCTAGCTCAAAAATCAAACTCTCTTAACACGGAGATAATGGATGAGTCCCAAATGAGTGAATTCTTGCAACACTATGAAAGGCTAACAAGGGAAAATCTTAATCATTTATCATTATTAGCGGATGTAACTATGGATCTTAACGAATACCACCATGTTACAAGCACATTTTATAGAGAAAAAGGCTAGATATATTTTTTACCCAGGAAGACCTTCCTCATAAAAAGTAGGAGGTTCCTCAGTACATACTTCAAAAATGGCAATAGCTCCAGCCTCACCACTATCTATAGGGATTTGTAGTGCGTTTGTTTGATCTGGTGAATCCAAATCATCAGGGATTGTAAGCAAACCAATATCACCACTATCTAAATAACGCTCCTGGTCCAAACAACGCATCTGTGCCTGATTAAGGCCGCATCCGCCACACCAAAATGAAATAAATAAAATAACTGCACACTTACGTCCCATTACTGAGAAATGCCTCCGACACCTGCTTTAACCATAGACTCAATAAGGTTTTTTTGATGTTCTTCAGATAACATAGTTAATGGCAATCGTATCCCATTTTCTATAAACCCCATTTGAAACATGGCCCACTTCACAGGTATGGGATTACTTTCAATGAACATAGCGTGATGAAGCGAACGAAGCTTTTCATCAATCAACTCAGCTTCTAGCTTATTTCCAAAACGAGCCGCATCACAAAGTAGTCTGATTTGATCAGGAACAACATTTGCCGTAACTGAAATAACTCCATGCCCACCCCTCAACATAAAATCACTCGAAGTTAAATCATCACCGCTTAACAGAGAGAAATCTGACCCGCAAGCATGCCGTAAAATTTCCACTCTATCTAAATCACCTGTCGCGTCCTTGATCCCCACAATATTGTTATGAGCTGATAATCTCACCACAGTATCTGATTTCAAATCGACACCTGTTCGACCTGGAACATTGTATAGAATAATTGGCTTATCTACGTTGGTAGCAATCTTAGTGAAGTGCCTAAACATGCCTTCCTGAGTTGGTTTATTATAATAAGGCGTAACTATAAGAAGACCATCAATTGGCAAAGTAGCCGCTGCTATTGATAAATCAAGCGTCTGCTCAGTGGAATTTGATCCTGTCCCAGCAATAGTGAGCGCCCTACCATCCACTAGCTGACAAGCCTGCTGAATCAAACTTAAATGTTCTGCTCTACTTAAGGTGGCGGACTCACCAGTCGTACCGGCAATTATAAAAGCCTCTGTACCTGCACTCAGATGAAACTCAATTAGTTCTGCGAGTCGACTTTCATCAACTCTGCCAGATACATTCATTGGTGTCACCAAGGCCACCATACTACCGCTAAAAATCATCTCTACCTCACTAAAAGCTGGTCGCGATGGTACTTATACGTTCTCCAGCGTGCAACCACATAGCTTAAGAAGATACGCCTTCATACATTACACACCCTCTTTATCAAGGTAAACTGAACATCTTAAGAAGCTTAGCAGGGCCAGGTCCAGATGGAACAGCACATGGTCGTATCTGCCATTGGCAGCAATAAAATAAAGGTTGTTTTAAACCTCACAAAACTAATTCTAGACTGTGGCGGTAGCATTACAGAAAGTCGCATGACTGTACTTGGGGATGAATTCGCAATGTTACTGTTAGTATCTGGGAATTGGCACTCGATGAGCAGAATGGAGCAAAACCTAGAGCGCTTAGCCGAAACTAATGGGCTAATCATTCAGGTAAGACGAACAAAATCTAAGAAACTACGAAAAGACCTATTACCTTATGCAATAGATCTGGTATGTCTCGATCAACCTGATATCGTTCATAAAATCGCACAGTTCCTTGCCCAACGGAACATTGAACTTGGAGAAATTACAACAAGGGGTTATACAGGGGCACGTACTGATACCCCCATGTTTTCAGTACATATATTTATTAACATACCTACAGCATTACACCTCTCAACACTTAGAGAAGAATTCATGGAGTTTTGTGATCAACTCAATTTCGATGCTGTCTTAGAGCCAGTAAAGAATATTTAAGTTTATGGAGAATTTTTAAATGAGCTTAGTAAAAATAAATAAAAAAATACCCGAATTCAGCGTAAGCACTACAGCTGGTCAAATACAATCTAAAAACCTCCAAGGAAAAAATGTAGTGCTTTATTTTTACCCAAAAGATAATACTTCAGGATGCACACAACAAGGACAGGATTTCCGAGACAAGCACACTTTATTTCAAAAGCAACAAACAATAATCCTTGGGGTATCACGTGACAGCTTAAGTTCTCATGAAAAATTCAAGGAAAAACAAAATTTTCCTTTTGAACTAATTTCAGACCAGGACGAAAAACTCTGTACACTCTTTGACGTTATCAAAGAAAAAAGCATGTATGGTAAAAAATATCTAGGCATCGAGCGAAGTACCTTTCTTATTGATGAAAAAGGTACACTACGACAGGAATGGAGAAAAGTTAAAGTTAAAGGTCATGTTGATGAAGTTCTTGCTACAGTTAAAAACCTATAAAGCACTCCTCTATAAAAACGTTAGTTAGATATACAAATGCGTAATTCTATAAAGATAATCTTGGCTTTGACTTATTGCGCAACTGCGATTGCGCAAGACATAAACTTACCTGATTTTGGAAGCCCCGCAGACTCTGTTTTAAACAAAACTGAAGAAGCGAAGATCGGTCGTAGGGCCTTTCTACAACTCAGAAGTTCAGGCGCAATTATGGATGATGCGCTAGTTACCGAATACATCAAAACACTAGGAGCACAGCTAGTTGGACATGCTAATGATGGGACCCAGGACTTTGAATTTTTCATGGTTGATAATGATGCTATTAATGCTTTTGCTATGCCTGGGGGCTTCATTGGTATACATGCCGGACTAATAATAGCAAGTGAAAATGAAAGTGAAATTGCAGGTGTTTTAGCGCATGAAATAGCTCATGTAACCCAGCGTCATTTAGCAAGGCGAGTCTATGACAATCAAAAAACTGGCATGTTATCTATGGCCGCAGCGATTGCTACAATGATTCTTGGTGTAACAACTGATATTAGAGGGGACGCAATTGGAGGACTTGTAACTGCTACTCAAGCGGCAGCGATGCAACGTCAAATAAACTTCACTCGTGCTAATGAACATGAGGCTGATCGCATCGGCATAAGAACACTTTCTTCAGCTGGCTTTGATCCATCAGGGATGGGCAGTTTTTTTGAAAAACTTTCTAGACGATATGGTTCCAGTGGACCTGCTATGCTACGCACCCATCCTGTTACCACCGAACGTATTGCTGAAGCTCGTGATCGAGCTAGATTATTACCCAACAAGATAGTTGATAGCAGCATCAACTATGAAATTATAAAGGCCAGAATGGACGTTTTACGCGCTCCTAATGGTGAAGTAGCATTTAATATTTTTCGCGCTCGATTGCAAGAAGACAATCAAAATATTGGTAATCGTTATGGCATGGCACTTAGTCTATCCAGAATAGGACTAGATGATGATGCACAACGCCAGTTTGAAAAGTTAACTGAAGAGCATCCTAGTGTGATCGCCTTTCGAATTGGCGAAGCTGAATCCCAGCTAAAAAACGGTCAAGTCGATGCTGCACTTGAAACTTATGACAATGCTATCAAGCTCTTTCCTAGAAATGTACCACTTACAAATAGTTATACAGATGCCCTGATCTTGGCTGGTCGCGCTGAAGAGGCACATAATATTCTACTAGACTTGCTTAATCACTCATCCCCAACACCAGAACAGTTTCGCCTTATAGCACAAGCAGCTAATGCCTATGGAGATATGGGTAATGCCCATCACTATATGTCTCACTACTATTCAAGCGTCGGTAACTATACTGACGCACTTGCCCAGATACAGATGGCACTAGAATCGCCAGATTTAAATACTGTTGACCGAGCAAGGTTTGAATCTGAACTTTTAACTTATGAGGCAAGTAGCGAGGAATAGTTATCAGAGGCTAAATCAGCTAGATTTATAGTCGCTAATTTGTCTAACCTGAACTGATTAGTTCTCACCTTGAGCCTAAAAATATAACAAAACCTTTGAGCCTTTCCTAAAAGAGTACTAATATAGTACTCTTTTACTCTTTAGGAGAGCTCTCTTATGCTTAAAATGAGCAAGCTCACCGACTATGGGACACTTGTCTTAGCACAGCTATCAGTGGATGAAGGCAGACTATTAAGCGCTCATAAAGTGGCTGAAAGTACCCATTTGAATCAACCAACAGTTAGCAAGCTCCTCAAAGCCCTAAACCAGGCGGGGTTGGTTGTATCTCAGCGCGGTTCTCAAGGTGGCTATGCCCTTGCAAGGCCCCCAGAAGAGATAAGTGCTGCTCAAATAATCGATGCCCTAGAAGGCCCAGTGGCAATTACTGAATGTAGTTCAGGTCATGGTCTTTGTGACCTAGAGTCAGTTTGCCGCGTAGGGAGCGCCTGGCAACGTATCAATATTAAAATTCGGCAGGCTTTGGAAGAAGTTAGCCTAACTGATCTCCAGTATAGCTCTGAGCCCCCTGCCGGCCAAAACTTCAGGGCTACTTTAAAACCATATTCAAAACTTTCATAAAGCATATATCATGATAATGAGAACTGAAGATAAAGAATTTTCTGATCTTGTAAAGCAAAAATATCAGCATGGATTTGTGACTGATATTGAGCAAGAACTAGTCCCACCTGGGCTAGATGAGGATGTTGTTCGCTTAATTTCCAAAAAAAAAGGAGAGCCCTTATTTCTAACTAACTGGAGATTAAAGGCTTATAGACATTGGCTTACGATGGATGAGCCTACCTGGGCTCATGTTAAATATACACCTATAGATTATCAAAGCATTTCTTACTTTGCTGCCCCAAAAAACCTAGATGATGCACCTAAAAGTCTTGATGAGGTTGATCCAGCATTGCTTGAAACTTATGACAAGCTTGGCATTCCATTACATGAACGAGCTAGGCTTGCTGGGGTGGCTGTTGATGCTGTCTTTGATAGCGTCTCTGTAGCAACAACATTTAAAGAAAAACTGGGTGAAGCTGGCGTAGTTTTTTGTTCTTTTTCAGAAGCAGTCAAAACCCATCCTGAACTAATAGAAAAATATTTAGGTAGTGTAGTACCACAACGTGATAATTTTTTTGCGGCGCTAAATTCAGCTGTTTTTAGCGATGGTTCATTTGTATATATTCCAAAGGGTGTCCGTTGTCCTATGGAGCTGTCAACTTACTTTCGAATAAATGCAGCTAATACTGGTCAATTTGAAAGAACACTTATAATTGCAGATGAAGGTAGCCATGTCAGCTATCTGGAAGGATGCACAGCCCCAATGCGTGATGAAAATCAACTGCATGCAGCAGTTGTTGAATTAGTCGCTTTGGAGGATGCAGAAATAAAGTATTCCACCGTACAAAACTGGTACCCCGGAGATGAGAATGGCGTTGGAGGGATATATAACTTTGTTACAAAACGTGGGGACTGCCGTGGAGCAAACTCAAAAATATCTTGGACACAAGTAGAAACTGGTTCAGCAATTACATGGAAATACCCAAGCTGCGTTCTTCGAGGAGAAAATTCAATTGGGGAATTTTATTCCGTTGCTCTCGCTAATAATTACCAGCAAGCAGATACTGGCACAAAGATGATCCATATTGGAGCTAATACTCGCAGCACTATTATTTCAAAAGGCATTTCTGCAGGAAATGCAGAAAATTCCTATAGGGGGCTTGTTCGTATAATGCCGACAGCTCATGGTGCTCGAAATTACACACAATGTGACTCTTTGTTAATTGGCGATCAGTGTGGGGCTCATACCTTCCCCGCCGTAGAATCTCGCAATCGCAATGCTCAGATTGAGCATGAAGCCACCACATCAAAAATTAGTGACGACCAACTGTTCTACTGTCGTCAACGAGGACTTTCAGAGGAAGACACCGTCAATATGATCGTAAATGGATTCTGTCGAGACGTGTTTAAAAAGCTCCCAATGGAGTTTGCCGTTGAAGCCCAAGCATTACTAAATGTCAGCCTAGAAGGCGCAGTAGGTTAATAATGAACAATACAAATTTACTGCAAGTAAGTGACTTGCATGTAGAGGTTGAGGATCGAACGATACTCAATGGTCTAAATTTAGATGTAGCCCCTGGAGAATTACACGCAATAATGGGGCCTAATGGATCCGGTAAAAGCACTCTTGCGCAGGTATTAGCAGGCCGAGATAAGTTTGAGGTCACAAGCGGTTCGATACAATTTAAAGGTTCTGATCTCCTCAGTTTAGAACCTGAAGAACGGGCTCGAGAGGGTCTTTTTTTAGGATTTCAATACCCGGTTGAAATCCCAGGAGTAAATAATGCCTACTTACTAAAAGCAGCACTAAATGCAAAACGTGCTGTAAACGGAGAACAAGAAGTAGACGCCTTTGAATTCATGAAGCTAATCAAAGACAAAATGGAGCTCATGCAGATATCAACAGATTTTTTAAATAGAAGTGTTAATGAAGGCTTTTCTGGGGGAGAAAAAAAACGTAATGAAATCTTACAGATGTTGATGCTAGAACCTCAACTAGCTGTACTCGATGAAACAGATTCTGGGTTAGATGTTGATGCTTTAAAGGTTGTTGCAACTGGCATAAACACTCTTCGAAGTCCCGAACGAGCAACTATTCTTATAACGCATTATCAACGCCTCTTAGAATTAGTTGTACCAGATTACGTACACGTTCTCTATGATGGTCGAGTCGTCAAATCAGGCAATAAAGAGCTTGCAAATACTCTCGATGAAAGAGGCTATGACTGGGTAAAAATAGAGACTGAAAACAAGTGAGTACAATAAACCTACAAGAGGTTTTTGATGCTTCTCTAGATCAGTCTGACATTTCAGCTGCATCACGATCACTCCGTAATGAAGCGATGGTATCGTTTCATGAAACTGGCTTCCCTTCTCGTAAACACGAAAGTTGGCGTTATACCGATTTAAAACCTATCGTTTCTGGGGGATTTGACCCTTCTCCTCAACCAATCAACTCACAACAAGAAAAAAAAGCTACACAGGAAATTGAAAAATCTATCCTGGACTCAAAGGCCTTACGGTTAGTTTTTATAAATGGAAAACTTTCCACTAATAATACGTTTCCAAATGAGTTTAATGGTCTCAGCATTTCGAAAAAAACTGAATCTTATAAAAGCATTGATGTCCTTCAAGGAAAGGAACTTTTCAAAGATTATCCTTTAGCTGCACTCAATACCGCTTTTTCACAACATGAAACATTAATCATGCTTGACGAGGGAATACAAATAACAAAACCTTTGCACTTGATTCATATCAACTCAGGAACTGAGCCAACAGCTATACAGCCAAAAATAGCTATAGATATTGGAACTGAAAGCGAGTTAACGATTGTCCAACACTATATTGGTTCTAATCCAGAACCTAGTTGGACAAACTCTGTAACCCTGATTAATCAGAATAAAGGCTCTCTTCTAAAACTTTACCGTTTCCAGGAATATCATCATGAACAATTTCATACAGAGCTATTAAAAAGCAGGCTAAGTAACAATGCTGAGCTTAAACTTGGTTATGTAGATTTAGGAGGCAAACTTGTTCGTAATGATGTGCATATAGATTTAGCAGAACCAGGAGCTGCTTGTTCAATAGATGGTGTCTTTCTTGCTATGAACGGTCAACATATAGATAACCATACACTTATTGAACATTCAGCACCCAGCACAACCAGTCAAGAATCATTTCGAGGAATAATTGGAGAGCATGGTCGTGGGGTTTTCAAGGGAAAAGTCGTGGTTCATCGCGATGCTCAGGGCGCAGATGCCCAACAATCTAGTGATAATTTATTACTTTCAGAGCATGGTGAGATTGATGCAAAACCAGAACTTGAAATATACACCGATGACGTTAAGTGCTCCCATGGTACAACTGTAGGTGAACTGGACTTAGAACAGTTATTTTATCTCTGCTCTAGAGGGGTTAATAAAACCACAGCTAAGGGACTACTAACGTTTGCATTTGCAAATACAATTCTTCAGCGCATCGAGGTCCCAGAAGTTCGAAAACGTGCTGCATCAAGCATTGCAGGAGAACTGCCAGACTACCAAAACTGGGGAGGGCTACTGTGACATCAGCAGCTGAACTACTAAACTTATCAAACCTTAAAGATATTTCATCACTAAGGAATGACTTTCCTGCCTTACACCAAAATGTAAATGGGAAACCACTCGTTTATCTGGATAGTGCAGCCTCAGCTCAGCGACCTCAATCTGTAATTGATGCCATGGTTACACAAGATGAGCAAAATCATTCTAATGTGCATCGGGGTGTTCATCAGCTTAGTCAACGATCTACGGAAGCTTATGAAGGCTCCAGAGAAAAAGTTCGAGCTTTCATTAATGCTCAGTACCATGAAGAAATAGTGTTTACTCGGGGAACTACTGAGTCCATCAACCTTGTTGCCTCTAGTCTTGGAGAAAAAATTCTTACACCTGATGATGAAGTTCTCGTCACATGGATGGAACACCACTCTAATATAGTTCCATGGCAATTAGCATGTGAAAAAACCGGGGCTAAGCTGCGTGCAGTACCTATTAATTCTAATGGTGAACTGGACTTAAATGAATACACTAGGCTTCTAACAGATAAAACCAAAATAGTGGCAGTTGGGCATGTATCTAATGCACTTGGGACTATAAACCCAATAGAACACATTATCAGTACAGCACATAAAGTTGGCGCCTTAGTTGTAGTCGATGGCGCACAATCAGTACCTCATATCAAAATTGATGTACAGGCTATGGACTGTGACTTCTATGCTTTTTCAGGACATAAAATGTATGGCCCAAGTGGAATCGGTGTACTTTATGGTAAAAAAGCATTGCTTAATGACATGCCTCCCTATCAAGGAGGAGGCGAAATGATTCTGACTGTCTCATTTGAGAAAACAACCTATAACGAATTGCCCTGTAAATTTGAAGCAGGCACTCCAAATATAACTGGAGCTGTAGGACTAGGGGCCACAGTCGACTATCTCAACTCCATTGATTTTGATGCGCTCTCAAGATATGAGGCTGATTTACTTAACTATGCAACAGAAAAGTTTCTCGAATTACCAGGTAGCCGAATTATTGGCACAGCTAACAAAAAAGCTAGCGTATTATCATTTATGCTCGGGGATATTCACGCACATGATCTCGGCACAATTCTAGATCAGGATGGAATTGCTATTCGCACTGGGCATCATTGTGCCATGCCAGTAATGGATCACTTTGGAATCCCAGCAACCGGTCGCGCCTCCTTTGCACTTTACAACAACATTGAAGATATTGATCGATTCATTCTCGGACTTAAAGAATCCATGGAACTATTTAAATGAATGATCTTAGAGAGCTCTACAGAGAAGTAATTCTCGACCACAATCGCCACCCAAGAAATTTTGGTGAACTGCAAAACCCCGATAAGATTATTGAGGGTGTGAACCCCTTATGCGGCGATAGAATGACTTTGTATGTAAAGATGGAAAACAAAAAAATCCAAGATATCAGTTTCAAAGGTACAGGTTGTGCAATTTCTGTTGCATCGTCATCTCTGATGACAGAGAAAGCCAAGGGCAGCTCGTTTGAAGAAATTGATGCTCTTTTCGAGTATGTTCATGAAATGCTCACAGGTGACCCAACTACTGTCGCTAGCAACTTGGATACTTTAGATAAACTTACTGCACTTTCTGGGGTACGTGAATATCCAACTCGGGTTAAATGTGCAACACTCGCCTGGCATGCTCTAAAAAATGCGATAGTCGGATCTGATGATAAAATCTCAACGGAATGAATAATGCACTATCCCCCTAATGAGCCAATAACCTTTTCAAGAGATTGTGATGCAGTGATAATTCCATCTGGTGATGAGGTTAGATTATCAGAGGGAGTATCTGGTTTTCTTACTCAAGCACTTGGTGGAAGCTTCTCTGTATACATTGAAGGTAATCTTTTTCGAATCGCTGGAGTCGATGCTGATGCAATTGGTAAAGAGCCTATAGAACCTCCAAACGTTCCAGTCAATCCAACGACAAAAGAAATTGAGAAGGTGGTTTGGGAACAGCTAAAAACTTGCTATGACCCTGAAATTCCTATCAATGTAGTTGATCTTGGACTGATATATAGCTGCGAAATTCAGACTGTAGAATCGAACGAATATATGGCAAAAGTCGAAATGACGTTAACTGCACCAGGATGCGGAATGGGAGACATCTTAATGCAAGATGTAAAAGAAAAAATAGAGATAGTTCCAAACATTCGAGAGGCTAATGTTGAGTTAGTGTTTGACCCACCATGGAACCAGTCAATGATGTCAGAAACCGCTCAATTGGAAGCAGGGCTTCTTTAAAACCAGCTATCTGAAACAACCATGAAGACATTGGTTCTACTTCGTCACGCAAAATCTGATGGCGATAATATACACGATGCAGACCATGATAGAGGCCTATCAAAACGTGGCGAAAAAGACATATCTGAGATAGCCTTAAGGCTACTAAAAAAAGATATATCGCCAAAAATCTTGTTATCTAGTAGTGCGAATCGAGCGGTTTCTACATCAAAAATATTTATAGAAAATCTTGGGTTATCACCTGATATTTTAAAAATAGAGCCTCAGCTATATCTCGCAATACCTAGTGATATTCTAAGCTTAATTAAAAAACAAGAGAGCAGCACTTCAGAATTATTTATCGTTGGTCATAATCCTGGGCTTACTTTACTATCTAACAAATTATTACCTGATTTTCATTTAGATAATTTACCTACAACAGGTATCGTGGCAATCCGGTATACAGCTAAAAACTGGGTTGAGTTATCACCAACAAGATGCAGTCTTCTTTATCATGATTTTCCCAAAAATTAATCCTTCGTCTCTGAAAAAATCTCACAATCAAACTAATTCTCAAGATTTAAATCCTTTAAGTATATTTTTAATATAGGAAAACTCGTTAATGTCTAAGTATTATCGAGGTAGACGCACAAAAAACCTTTATAAACCTGGGTCTGACAAACCTTTTAAATTAAGTCGAAGTCGAATTGATTTATATATACGGTGTCATCGTTGCTTTTATATAGACCGAAGACTAGGCCTGGATCGACCACCAGGATTTCCATTTAATCTAAACAATGCTATCGATACACTGTTAAAAACAGAATTTGATCATTACCGAAAAGATGAGAAAAGGCATCCGATTCAAGAAAAATACGGCCTTGATAGCCATCCAGTTCCACATGAAAAACTCGATGAATGGCGTAATAATTTTAAAGGGGTTCAATTCTTATATGAAAAATTTAATTTGCTTATTTTTGGAGCAATAGACGATCTATGGATTAACGAGAATCACCAATATTCAGTCGTTGATTACAAAGCGACAGCTAAAAAAGATCGAATTACTGAATTAGATCAGCCATGGCATGCTGGTTACAAAAGACAAATGGAAATTTATCAATGGTTGTTAAGACGTAATGGTCTTTCTGTATCTGATACTGGTTATTTTGTCTACTGCAATGGAAAAGCTGGACTACTGAAATTTGAAGATACCATCCAATTTGATACTACTTTAATTGCGTATAAAGGCTCTGATGATTGGGTAGAAAAGACAATAGCTGATATCTACAAGTGTTTGAATAGCGAGAAAATTCCTTCTGCAAGTTTCAATTGTGATTACTGTAAATACACCTCAGAAATGGAAAAACTGATCAACTAGTATTGATCAAAAAAGTGTACGCCATTCGATGACGGTCTAGTCATGGCGTTTTTGAAGTAATAAGCGCCGAGTCTTCTTATCAGGTCGGCCTAGTGTAGGGGGATTAAAGATTAATTCTGAGGATCTTCGCTTGGAGTACTGTTTGCGACGTTCAATCGACTCTTCACTTTCTGCATACAGCTGTAATGCTTCTGTGCTTGGCCCACGCCTATTTGGAATCATTAAAACTTCATATTCAAAAACAAGGTCTCTCGACCACAACCTTAAAAAATCACCAACTAAAATTTTATGCGCAGGCTTGACCTTAGTCGAATTGACATAAACTTTACCTATACTCACTGCCCTAGCTGCAAGACTTCTAGTTTTAAAAAATCTAGCACACCACAACCACTTATCGATACGCATAATTCACTATATTTAAAACTCATTTAAATTCGCAAAAACAGTAGGCATAGAGATCACGAGGATCATTCAGCTGATCAACAAACCTAAAAGGTTCAATAGCGACATCTAAAAGTCTTTGAAATGTCTCTGGTATCTGCGGACCAATATTTAAATACCTAGAGACTGGCGCTGTTAATAAAGTAAATTCCAAAGCAATCAATTCAGCAAAACTAAGCTCCTTTTCTATAAACTCAACTGTATATTCTCCCTCAGCGATACCCGCCAGTTCTGCAGCAGATATTATTGCGTCTTCAAAATC
>CEQP01092884.1_pt1 | contig 13009 bp, 10 predicted proteins | sample 356291 | NCBI WGS metagenome assembly CEQP01 (sample SAMEA2621221, study PRJEB7988) | marine metagenome | isolation source: saline water (ENVO:00002010), including | reverse complement strand
GATAGAGATATACTTAGATTTGAGCCTCAAAAATTAATAGAAGGATGCTTAATTGCATCTTATGCTGTAAACGCAAAAGTTTGTTATGTTTATATAAGAGGTGAATACATAAATGAGGGTAAAAGACTTCAAGAAGCTATCGACGAAGCTTATTCAAAAAATTTAATTGGTAAAAATGCATCTAACTCTGGATGGGATTTAGACATTTATATTCACTATGGCGCAGGAGCATATATCTGTGGCGAAGAAACCGCACTTCTGGAAAGTTTAGAAGGAAATAAAGGCCAACCAAGATTAAAACCTCCATTTCCTGCTTTGGTTGGACTTTATGGTTGCCCAACAATTGTAAATAATGTTGAAACAATTGCTGTAGTTCCAACGATATTAAGACGAGGAGCTAAATGGTTTGCATCTATGGGGAGACCAAAAAATACAGGAACTAAAATATTTTGTATTTCTGGAAACGTAAATGCACCTTGCAATGTTGAAGAAGAAATGGGGATACCATTAAAAGAACTAATAGAAAAACACGCTGGTGGAGTTGTAGGTGGATGGAAAAATCTTCAAGCTGTAATCCCAGGCGGTTCTTCAATGCCGATGGTTCCGAAAGATATTTGTGAAACATTAAGAATGGATTTTGACTCTTTGGTTGAAGTAAAAAGTGGATTAGGTACTGCTGGAGTAGTAGTCATAAATAAAGATGAGGACATTATTAAATGTATGGCTAGAATTGCAAGATTTTATAAACATGAAAGTTGTGGTCAATGTACACCTTGCAGAGAAGGTGCGGGATGGATGTGGCGTATTTTAGAGAGAACAGCAAAAGGTGAAGCTACGCATAAAGATATTGATTTATTATCTGATGTTACAAAACAAATTGAGGGGCATACTATATGCGCATTTGGAGAAGGTTCTGCTTGGCCTGTTCAAGGACTTTTAAGACATTTTAGAAAAGAAATTGACAAAAGATGTTTTTCTGAACCTTTGATTAAAAAAAAGAAAAATATTCCCTATTTAGTTGATCAACATTTATTAGAAAAATAAAAATGCCTAAAATTATAATTAATAATAAAGAGATTGAATTTGAAAATGGAATGACTGTTTTACAAGCTTGCGAGCTTGCAGGGGCAGAGATACCAAGATTTTGTTATCACGAGCGTTTATCTATAGCTGGAAATTGTAGGATGTGTTTAGTTGAAATGGATAAGTCAGCCAAACCAATTGCCTCTTGCGCTATGCCGGCTGCTGAAGGAATGAAGATTAAAACAAATACAGATATGGTCGAAAAGGCAAGAAAGGGAGTAATGGAATTTTTATTAGCTAATCATCCATTAGATTGCCCAGTTTGTGATCAGGGAGGAGAGTGTGATTTACAAGATCAATCCCTTTATTATGGATTTGATAAATCAAGATTTAAGGAAAATAAAAGAAAAGTTAAGGACAAATATATGGGACCTCTCATTAAAACTATAATGACGAGATGTATTCATTGTACGAGATGCGTAAGATTTGCAACTGAAGTAGGTGGAGTTACAGAAATAGGAGCTATTGGCCGAGGAGAAAATATGGAAATAACTACTTACCTAGAGAAGTCAATGGAGTCGGAACTTTCAGCCAATGTAATAGACCTTTGTCCTGTTGGAGCTTTAACTTCTAAACCTTACGCTTTCGAAGCAAGACCATGGGAGCTTAAAAAAACAGAAACTATAGACGTTATGGATGCTGTTGGATCTAATATTCGAGTTGATACTTATGGCTGGGAGGTAAAAAGAATTCTTCCAAGATTAAATAACAATATCAATGAAGAATGGATATCGGATAAAACCAGATATGCTTGTGACGGATTACTAAAACAAAGATTAGATAAGCCATATAAAAGAGATAACGGTAAGCTAATTGAAAGTAATTGGGACGAAGTTATAAATATTGTGTGTTCAAAAATAAAAGAGACAGAAAAGAAAAATATCGCTGGTCACATAGGAGACTTACAGAGTATTGAAACAACTAATGCATTTAAAACTTTATTAGATTCAATAAATATAAATAATTACGATTTTAGAGAAAAACCTTTTTATATAAACTATAAAAATAAAATTAATTATACATTTAATTCTTCTATAAGAGGCATAGAAGACTCTGACTGCATAGTTCTTATTGGAACAAATCCCAGGCATGAAGCAACAATGGTAAATGCCAGAATTAGGAAAGTTTATATTTCAAAAAAAATACCAATTTTTTCGTTTGGTGATCCAGGTGAATTAACTTATGATTATCAACTAGCTGGTAATTCTACAGAAGATATTAAAAAATTCATAAATAAAGAAACTGAAATCAGCAAAATATTTCTCAAGTCAAAAAAACCTATGATAATAATAGGAGAGTCTGCTTTAGAAGGAGAGGCTGGAAAATTTATTTTTGAAAGTATTAGGAAATTTTTATTTGAAAATAATTTTATAAATAATGAATGGAATAGTCTTAATATTCTCATCCAAAATGCCTCAACTGTTGGTGCTATAGATTTAGGTTTTCATAATAAAAGTAATAATTTTAATTTTTTTGACAAATTAAAAAATAATGAGTTTAGTTTATTGTACTTAATTGGATCAGATAATTTAGATTTTGATAAAAAAAATGAATTTATTATTTACCAAGGTAGCCATGGAGATCGTTTAGCGCAGATAGCAGATATTATTTTACCTTCCCCTGCTTTTACAGAACAAAACGGCTCTTTTATCAATTTAGAGGGGAGGCTACAAAAAGCAGTAAAGGCAACATATCCACCAGGCGCATCTAAAGAAGATTGGAAAATTTTTAATTTAATATCAAAAAAATTAAATGACAAAGAACTATTTAGAAGCTTCAATGATTTGAGAAATAATACTTTGGAAAAAATAAAAAAAAATTCAAATTACGATTCTTTACCAAATACCGATATTAAAGATTTAATCTTTGAAGAAGTAGATTTTATTAGTAATGGATTGAATATAAGAAAAATTGATTACTATTTCAGTAACGCAATTGCTAGATCTTCTAAAACAATGAGTGATTGTCGAATAGCTAGATCTGAAAATTTAAAAAATAAAACTGCGATTTAACTATGGATTATATTTATACACTTTATCTTGAAACTTATAAAATCTTATTATTGTTAATACCAATTTTAGTTTCAGTAGCATTAATAGTTTGGTTTGATAGAAGAGTCTGGGGTTTTGTTCAAAAGAGAAGAGGACCGAATGTTGTCGGTCCATTTGGACTTTTCCAAACTCTAGCCGATGCTTTGAAATATCTTCTTAAAGAAATAATAATTCCAGCAAGTGCAAACAAAACTGTGTTTATTATCGCTCCTATCGTTACTATGACTTTAGCATTGTCAGCTTGGGCAGTAGTTCCGCTCAGTGAAAAAATGATTATTGCAGACATAAACGTAGGAATACTTTACATTTTTGCGATATCCTCACTTGGTGTATATGGAATTATAATGGGTGGTTGGGCCTCAAATTCAAAATACCCTTTTCTTGGCTCTATCAGATCTGCTGCTCAGATGGTTTCCTACGAAGTATCAATTGGAATTATAATTATAAATGTTTTGTTATGTGTTGGTTCTTTGAATTTAAAAGACATTGTTTTAGCTCAAGAAAATTTATGGTTTGTGGTTCCATTATTTCCAATGTTTGTAATTTTTTTCATATCTGCTTTAGCGGAAACAAATAGACCCCCATTTGATTTGCCCGAAGCAGAGGCAGAATTAGTTGCTGGTTATCAAACTGAGTATTCTGGAATGATGTATGCAATGTTTTGGTTGGGAGAGTATGCAAACATACTATTATTATGTGCCCTAGGATCAATACTTTTTCTGGGTGGCTGGTTATCTCCGGTCGATATTTATCCACTTAACGCAATCCCAGGTGTTTTTTGGATGGTATTTAAAATTTTATTATTATTTTTTATGTTTGCAATTATTAAAGCAATAGTTCCTAGATATAGATATGATCAGTTAATGAGACTAGGTTGGAAAGTATTTTTACCTTTTTCTTTAATATATGTTGTTATAACTGCAAGTTTTTTAGTTTTTTTTGATTTACTACCGAAATGATATTTGAAAATGAAATTAAATAGAATTTTTAAAATAATATTTTTATCAGAATTTGTTAAGGCAATAATTATTGCTATAAAAGAAATTCTACAAAAGAAAAAAACAATAAATTACCCCTATGAAAAAGGGAAGATAAGCCCAAGATTTAGGGGCGAGCATGCTCTTAGAAGATACCCAAATGGCGAAGAAAGGTGCATTGCTTGCAAGCTATGTGAGGCCGTCTGTCCAGCTCAGGCAATTACTATTGAGAACGAAGAAAAAGCCGACGGAAGCAGAAAGACTACAAGATACGATATTGATATGCTGAAATGTATATACTGCGGGCTTTGTGAAGAGTCGTGCCCCGTAGACGCGATAGTCCAAGGACCAAATTTTGAATTTGCGACTGAGACTAGAGAAGAGCTTTATTATAATAAAGAAAAATTATTAGAAAACGGAGATAGATGGGAGTCCGTTTTAGCTGAAAATATTAAATTAGATAAACCTTATAGATGAGTCATAAATGATTGCTCATGCTTTATTTTTTTATTTTTTTTCTATAATTGCAATTATTTCTGCAATCTTTGTTATAGTTTCAAGAAATACAGTACATGCAGTTTTTTTTCTAATATTGGATTTTATTTCAATTGGATGTCTTTTCATAATGATTGGGGCAGAATTTCTTGGAATGATGATGCTGATCGTTTATGTAGGTGCTGTAGCTGTTTTATTCCTTTTTGTAGTGATGTTGATGAACGTTACAGACCAAAAGCTATCATGGTTTAGGGGCACCAAAAAGTCTGGTCATATTCCCACAGGACTAATTGTAGGATCAGTAATTTTATTAGAGTTAATCGTCATTGTTGGAGGATGGCAGTATAGAGATACTTTTTCTGAAACCCAGTTTTTATCTTTCGACAAAAATTTTACCAATACACATTTAATTGGGAACGTTATGTATACAGATTACATACACTTGTTTCAGATTTCAGGCATAATATTATTACTCGCAATGGTTGGTGCAATAGTTTTAGTTTATAGAAAAAAAGAAGGTATAAAAAAACAAAGTTATTTAAGTCAAATTTCAAGAGAGAGAGAAGACTCAGTTAAATTAGTTGATGTTGAATTCGACAAGGGAGTCAAAATAGATGATTGAAATTGGTTTAGGACATTATCTTACTTTAGGCGCAGTTATTTTTTCTTTAGGAACATTAGGAATTTTCTTAAATAGAAAAAATGTTATCGTTATATTAATGTCTATTGAATTAATTCTTTTAGCGGTAAATATAAATCTTGTATCTTTTTCTATTTACCTTGAAGATATTACAGGTCAAATTTTTACAATGCTAATTCTAACCGTAGCCGCAGCTGAGGCTGCTATAGGTTTGGCTATTATCGTAGCTTATTACAGAAATAAAGGGTCCATCAGGGTAGAAGAAATAGATGAAATGAAAGGGTAAATGGAATACGCGATTTTATTTTTGCCATTAGTAGGCGCAATTTTAGGGTATTTTTCTAAATATTTTGGAGATATTTTTTCACAACTAATTACAACAACCTTTGTATGTATAACTGCAGTTTTATCGATTATTATATTTTATAACGGTTTTTTTCATCAAGCTTACACAAATCATATAATTTATCAGTGGATAGCTTCAGGTAACTTTGTAGTTAATTGGTCAATTAACATCGATCCTTTAAGCTCAATAATGTTGGTAGTAGTTTCAGTAATTTCTGCTTTAGTACATATATATTCAATTGAGTACATGAAACATGACCCTAATAAACCCAGGTTTATGTCTTATTTGTCTTTATTTACATTTGCCATGTTAGTTTTAGTTGTATCGGATAATTTTCTGCAATTATATTTTGGATGGGAAGGTGTTGGTCTGTGCTCGTATCTTTTAATAGGTTTTTGGTACAAAAAAGAATCTGCTAACAGAGCTGCAATCAAAGCCTTTATAGTAAATAGAGTAGGTGATTTTGGTTTTGCGATTGGAATATTTCTTATATTTATGTTTTTCGGAACCTTAGATTATAATGAAACTTTTCAATTAGTTCCCGATTTTTCTCAAAAACAAATTAATTTTTTAGGTTTTGAAATAAATTTAATAACAGTCATTTGCTTATTTTTATTTGTTGGAGCTATGGGTAAGTCAGCTCAATTTTTGTTACACACATGGTTACCAGATGCTATGGAAGGACCAACGCCAGTATCTGCACTAATTCATGCTGCTACTATGGTTACAGCAGGAGTATTTTTAGTTGTTAGATGTTCGCCAATTTTTGAATATTCCCAGGTCGCATTAAATCTTGTTGCAATTGTTGGAGCAATAACAGCTTTTTTTGCTGCTTCGGTTGCTATAGTTCAAAATGATATAAAAAGAATAATTGCTTACTCTACTTGCAGTCAATTAGGGTATATGTTTTTTGCAGCTGGTATAGGAGCTTATCATGTGGCAATGTTTCATTTATTTACCCATGCATTTTTTAAAGCCTTGTTATTTTTGGGCTCTGGATCCGTGATTCATTCTTTGAAAGATGAACAAGATATAAGAAAAATGGGGGGAATATGGAGACAGATGCCCTTTACCTGGATTGCAATGATTATAGGAACTTTAGCTTTAACAGGTTTCCCTTTTTTATCAGGTTATTACTCAAAAGATGCAATTATAGAATTTGCTTACCTAAAAGGATCAAACGTGGGATATATTTGTGCAGCAGTTGGTATAATAACAGCTTTTTTAACCGCCATCTACTCTTGGCGATTAATATTCAAAACTTTTCATGGAAAATACAATAATCCAAATTTCTCAAAACCAGAAATACACGACTCAGGAATTATAATAATTTTTCCATTAGCTCTTCTAGTTTTGGGCTCAGTTTTTGTTGGTTTTATATTTAAAGATTTTTTAATAGGAAAAAACTATTTTAACTTTTGGGATAGTTCAATACTAATACTTCAACCTTTCGATATTTCATATATACCTATATGGCTACTTTATATTACACCTTTGTTAGTGACTTCGGCAATTCCATTATCTTATTATTTATACATTAAAAATAATAAATTTTTAGAAAAAATTAAAACCAACAATAAATCTATATATAATTTTTTATTAAATAAATGGTACTTTGATGAGATATACAATTTAATATTTGTAAAACCGACAAAATCCCTCGGTTCATTTTTCTGGAAATCGGGAGACATTAAAATTATAGATAGATTTGGCCCAGATGGTATTTCAAAAATTATTAAAATAATTTCAAACAAATCTACTAAATTTCAAAGTGGATATATTTATGATTATGCCTTTGTTATGTTGATAGGTTTATCGTTATTACTAACAATTTTTATTTTATATAAATGAATTTCCCAATTTTATCCTCTATAACTTTTATACCTTTAATAGGTGCTTTGTTTGTTTTTTTTACTCAAGGTGAAAAAAGTGAAAGAAATAATGGAGCTATTTACATATCTATTTTCACAAGTTTAGTTAATTTAATAATTACTTTATTTTTATGGTACTCATTTGATAAAGAAACGCCTGACTTTCAATTTGTCGAAGAAATTAATTGGATAAGTGGATTTATAAAATTTAAGTTAGGAATAGACGGTATTTCAATCTTATTTATAATTCTTACGGCTTTAATAACTCCAATTTGTATTTTTTCATGCATTAACAGCATAAAATCTAGATTAAAAGAATTTCTTATAGCTCTTCTCGTATTAGAAACTTTTATGATTGGTGTTTTTTGCTCTCTAGATCTTGTTATTTTTTATCTTTTCTTTGAGGCAGGTTTGATCCCAATGTTTCTAATAATTGGTATATGGGGCGGTCCTAGAAAAGTTTATTCCGCTTTCAAGTTTTTCTTATTTACTCTTCTAGGATCAGTTTTAATGCTTGTTGCAATAATTTCTATATATTGGATTACTGGAACAACAGATGTAACTCAAATATATCAAATTGGAATTCCGGAAGAGTTCCAATATTTACTATGGTTAGCCTTTTTTAGTTCTTTTGCCGTCAAACTACCTATGTGGCCTGTCCATACATGGTTGCCAGATGCCCATGTTGAAGCTCCAACGCCAGGTTCAGTTATATTAGCAGCAATTTTATTAAAAATGGGTGGATACGGATTTTTAAGATTTTCAGTTGGAATGTTTCCATTTGCTTCAGAGTATTTTACGCCATTTGTTTTTACATTAAGTGTTATAGCAATAATTTATACTTCTCTTGTAGCATTAATGCAGGATGATATGAAAAAATTAATAGCATATTCATCAGTTGCCCACATGGGGTTTGTAACTATGGGTATATTTACTTTTAATAAACAGGGAGTAGAAGGAAGCATAGTTCAGATGTTCAGTCATGGATTAATATCAGCTGCACTTTTTCTATGTGTCGGGGTCCTTTATGAGAGAACACATTCTAGAATGATAAAGTCATACGGTGGTATAGTTCAAGTATTACCAAAATATTCATTTCTTTTAATGATATTCGCATTAGGCACATTAGGGTTACCTGGTACTAGTGGATTTGTCGGAGAATTTTTAATTTTGGTTGGTACATTTAAAGTAAATATTTTAGTTGCAGTACTTGGAAGTATAGGAGTAATTCTTGCTGCAGCATATATACTTTGGTTATACAAAAGAGTGGTTTTTGGTAAATTAGAAAATCCACAACTTAAAAAAATAAAAGATGTAAATTTTTCCGAAGGTTCAATATTAATAATTTTAAGTTTTATGGTATTATTTTTTGGTATGTACCCAGAACCTCTTTTTGAAACAGTAAATGTATCAGTAGATAATTTGATAAATAATTATAATTTAGAAATAGGAAAAGAGATTACTTTTAAATAAAAATGACAGTATTAAATTTTTTAATACCAGAAATTCTCCTAATAACATCTATACTTGTTTTGTTAATGGTTGGTGTATTTATAAAAAATAGTTTTGAAATTATTTATAGATCATCAATTTTTTTAATATTATTAATACTCCTAGTAATTTTGACATCAGATATTAAAGATATAAAAATTTTTAATGATAGCTTTGTAATTGATCATTTCTCTATTTATTTAAAAATATTAATTTTAGTGTCTACTTTTTTTATTTTTTTAATATCACAAAGATATATCACAGACATAAAGAATAATAAATTTGAATACCCAATTATAGTACTGCTCGCAATTCTAGGGATGTTTATTATGGTTAGTTCTAATGATTTGATTTTATTTTATTTAGGTCTGGAATTACAATCATTAGCACTTTATATTTTAGCTTCTATAGATAGAGACAACATAAGATCTTCAGAAGCCGGTATAAAATATTTTGTATTAAGTGCTCTTTCCTCTGGTCTACTGTTATATGGATGTTCTCTATTATATGGATTTGCTGGATCTACTAATTTTGTGGAAATTGCTAATAGAAGTCTTGATTATAATATTGGAATAATTTTTGGGATGGTTTTTATACTTGTTGGTCTTGCTTTTAAAGTTTCTGTTGTTCCTTTTCACATGTGGACACCAGACGTCTATCAAGGAGCGCCAACTTCTGTCACAAGTTTTTTTTCTGTAGTTCCAAAATTAGCCGGTATAGCTATATTTATTAAATTTATGTACTTACCTTTTGGAAAAATAATAAATGAGTGGCAATCTATAATCGTTTTTATGTCTATAGCATCTATGATTTTAGGGGCGGTTGCTGCTATAGGGCAAAAAAATATAAAAAGACTTATGGCCTACAGTTCAATTGGGCATATGGGTTACGCAATAGCTGGAATTGCAGCAGGAACAATAAATGGTGTTAAAAGCACTTTAGTTTATATTTCAATTTACCTAGTAATGAATATCGGAATTTTCGCCTGTATACTTTTAATGAAAAGAGGTGGAAAATATATTGAAGAGATTGACGAACTATCTGGTGCCTCAAAAAATCATCCACTTATGTCATTTGCATTATTAATTATTTTATTTTCTTTGGCGGGTATACCCCCATTAGCTGGTTTTTTTGCGAAATTTTATATTTTTATGGCAGTTATAGAAAGTGAAATGTATATTTTAGCAATAGTTGGTTTAGTTACCACAGTTGTATCAGCATTCTATTATATAAGAATTATAAAAATTATGTATTTTGATGAAGCAAAAAAGCCTTTTGAAAAATTTGTTGATTACAAAATATATGGGCCAATTATTTTGAGTTGTGTTCTATTAGTTTCCTTTTTCCTATATCCATCTATTTTAAATGAGATTATATCTAAAATAAGTATTAATTAATGATGTTGAAATTGATCAAGTTTAAAGAGGTTAAAAGCACTAATGAAGAAGCCATAAAATTAATAAAGTCAAAAAATAAAAAAGACGGAATTGTAATGTCAAACTATCAAACAAAAGGAAAAGGAACGATGGGAAAAAAATGGGTTTCGATAAAAGGTAATTTTTTTGCATCTATATTTTTTGAATTAAAAAAAAATATGCCAAAACCTAAAGAATTTTCATTAATAAATCCTTTGATAATCAAAAATGTAATAAAAGATTACACAAGATTTGAAGTAAAAATTAAATGGCCAAACGATTTACTAATAAGAAGTAAAAAAGTATGTGGCATATTACAAGAATTCATTAAAATTGAAAAAAAAAGCTTTTTGATAATTGGTATAGGTATAAATACGTTTAAATCTCCAAAAAATAACAAATTTAAATCTACATCATTATTAGAGTGCTCGCATAAATCTATTAATAATAGTCAAATTTTGAACAATATTAAAAAAAACTATGAACTATCTAATTGGCGATATTGGAAATACAAATATAAAAATTTGTAAAATCAATAGTAATTTTAAAATAATTAATACCTATTTGTTTGAAACAAAAAAAACTAATTTTGAAGCAAACCTTAATAGAAAATTAAAGAAAATAATAAAAAAAAATACTAATAAAAATGTTCTTTTCTCAAGTGTTGTACCTAAAATCTATAAAAAAATTTCAAGAATCTTTAAAAAAAATAATCTTAATGTATTTGAAATAAAAAAATTTAATTTAAAAAAAATTATGAAATTTAATATTAAAAAGTACCCTGAACTTGGTTCTGATAGAATAGCTAATGCCGTAGGTGTTTCTGATAAATATAACTCTAATTGTATAGTGATAGATTTTGGAACTGCTACTACTTTTGATGTTATTAAAAAAAGGGGCATTTATGATGGAGGCGTAATTGCTCCAGGCATAAACCTTTCAATTGAAAATTTATTCCGTTCAACTGCTTTATTGCCAATGTTTAAATTAAAAAAATATCCCATTAATTATGGAAAAAATACTATAGAAGCTTTGACTTCTGGTTTCTTTTGGGGATATGAAGGATTAATAAATAGTATAATCAATAAGATAATAAAAAAAAATGGATTAAACTTTAAAATAGTATTAACTGGAGGATATTCTTTTCTTTTTAAAAATAGACTAATAAGGAAAGCAAATATCGAAAATGATATAACTATGCAAGGCATCATAAAAATTTATAAATATTTCCTTAAATGAGCAAAGAAGAACTAATTTTTTGTCCACTAGGCGGTTCTGGCCAAATTGGCGGGAATATGAATTTATATGCTTATGGTGATAACGAAAATCAAAAATGGATAATTGTTGATACTGGAGTAAGTTTTGCCGATGACAGCGTACCCGGTATTGATCTTATTTATCCGGACCCGGGATTTATTATTGATAAAAAAAATGATTTACTTGGCATTGTGTTAACACATGCACACGAAGATCATATAGGTGCAATCTCGCATATTTGGCCTGATTTAAAATGTAATATTTACGCAACTCCTTTTACCGCCGTTTTAATAAAAGAAAAATTTAAAGAAAAAAAAATAGATATATCCTCACATCTTAAAATTGTTCAACTGAATGGAACAATAAAACTTGGTCCGTTCAATATTGAATTTGTAAACTTAACCCACTCAATCTTAGAACCTAATGGTTTATCAATTAAAACTCCTGCGGGCATAATTCTTCATACTGGAGATTGGAAAATTGATCCAAACCCATTAATCGGAGACAAAATAAATGAAAAAAAGTTAAAGGAGATTGGAAAAAACAAAGTCTTGGCAATGATTTGTGACTCAACAAATATCTTTAATCCTGGAAGGGCAGGTTCTGAACTTGATGTAAGAGATAGTATTTTGAAAATCATGTCTTTAAAATCAAAAAGAATTATCGTTACATCTTTTGCATCAAATGTAGCCCGAATGGAGAGTGTTTTTTATTGTGCTGAAAAAATTGGTCGTCAGGTTTCATTGGTAGGACGTTCTATGCACCGAATTTTCAAAGCAGCTAGACAATGTGGATATTTAAATAATGTTAAAGATCCAATAGATCCAAGAGATGCAAAAAAATTTCCTAGAGAAAAAATTGTTTACCTTTGTACAGGTAGTCAAGGTGAGCCTATGGGTGCTATGAAACGAATTATAAAAGGCATACATCCTGACGTTTTTATAGAAAAAGGTGACGCTATAATCTTTTCATCAAAAATTATTCCAGGTAATGAAAAAAAACTTTATTCATTACACAATGATATTGTTAGGCAAGACATAGAACTTATAACCGAAGAAACAGACTTTGTTCATGTTTCAGGCCATCCCAATAGAGACGATTTAAAAGATATGTACAATTGGGTAAAGCCTGAGTCGATTATTCCTGTTCACGGTGAACACAGGCACATGAATGAACATATAAAGTTTGCAAAGGAAATGCAGATACCACATGCTCTTCGAATTGAAGACGGGGATATAGTTAGAATTTTTCCTGGTGAGAATCCAGAGATTATAGATAAAGCACCATCGGGAAAAATGTATTTGGATGGAAATATTGCAGTAGGCGAAAATTCCCAGTCTATTAAAGAAAGAAAAAATTTATCACTAAATGGATATTTAGAAA